>ULPP01020539.1_pt1 | contig 30440 bp, 35 predicted proteins | sample 1953531 | NCBI WGS metagenome assembly ULPP01 (sample SAMEA4835630, study PRJEB28245) | human gut metagenome | biome: gut microbiome; material: fecal sample | place: Denmark | collected 2008
ATTCATGGTTTAATACCCCGTTTGAACCCCGGTTTTTGCGCACGAAGCCCCGGGCCGCTGTCCGAGGTACTGCTTGTAGAGATTTTGACCGCCCCAGGGCGGTAGTAAAATTTCGGTTTACCTATTGACATTTTTACAAATAGTGAGTATAATATAAATAACAGGACTCCCCGCACCTCTCAACGATGTGCCCCAGGGGAGACATTTTTTTATTAGGGAGATTTTATATGAGCGAGGTTAAACAGCACCTTACATATCAAGAGCAGATTGAGAAACTGAGGAGCAGAGGATGTATTATCAACAATGATACATTGTGCGAAAAGATATTGGAAAACACAGGTTATTATCGTTTGTCTGCTTATTTTCTTCCGTTTAAAACAGAAATCGGAAAGTACAAAGAAAATTTAACACTTGAAAGAGTGTATCATATTTATGAATTTGACAGAAAACTTCGCGACTTACTGTTTACAGCAATTGAAGTAATTGAGGTAAGCTTACGGTCGCGTCTTTCGTATTTTCATTCGAAAAAATACGGACCGTTGGGATACCTTGATGAATCCTCTTTCAATCCTAAACATGACGCCGTGAAATTTAACGATAACATAAATCGTGAAATCGAAAACAATAAAAAAGTCCTTTTTGTAAAGCACCACATTGAACATTATGAAGGAAAATTTCCACTCTGGGTTATTTGTGAACTTTTTACCTTTGGTATGCTTTCATACTTCTATAATGATTTGACTACGGCTGACAAAAAGGAATTTGCAGGAGCACAATATAAAGAAATGGTAAGCTGGTTGAGATGCTGCACCGATCTAAGGAATATTTGCGCTCACTATGGTAGGCTTTATTTCAGAATTTTTACTGCTATGCCTTCAGGATTTAGTATTTCTGATGCAGAAAAAAGGCGATTGTGGGGAACTGTTCTGTCTGTAAAATCTCTTTATCCATCTAATGAAAAATGGAATAATGAGTTTTTACCAAACCTTGAGGCATTATTCGAGGAATATAAAGATGACATTGAACTTTATCATCTTGCTTTTCCTGCCGACTGGGCGGATAAATTGGTGAAGGTATAAAAATTGCAGTTTACCGGTCCCCGAGGTCGTGATGTATTTTCGTATGACATGACTGGCACAGCGACATCAGATTGCTGAACTCGTTTGTGCCGCCGCGTGATACGGGAACAATGTGGTGTACCTCATCGACAGGAGTAAGCCGGCCTTCTTTCAGACACATCTCGCACAGTGGGTGAGCCGAAACGTACCGCCTGCGTATCTCCCGCCACGCTCTGCCGTACTTCTTGTTGCTGTCAGCTGAACGCTCGAACTTGTTGTAGCGGCGGTTCATTAGCTTTGAGTGTTCCTCGCAGTACTGTCCGTCACATCTGTTGGGACAGCTGGGGTAGGAACACGGTCGCAGCGGTCGTCTGGGCATGGGGTCATCTCCTCTAATCGCACGATTCCTTTCTATAATTCTTGAAAATCGTGCGATATTATCTCTGCTTTTTCATGCAGACACACAAAGAGCCTTGCGGGTGTTACAACCTACAAGGCTTTCTCTGTATTCTTTGCTGATTATATCATACCACAAAGGGGCTACTGTAAAATAGTTGATTTTACTGTAATGTTTCAGGCACGATTACTTCACGCAGCGCCTTGTGGTGCATTTTGTAGATATTATCAATGCCATAACCCATCTGCACAGCAATCTGCTCCCATGTTTTGAAACACAGATACCGCAGTTCAAATAACGTCTGATATTCAAGATTTGAAACACTGCGAATCACTCCGGCGATCTCTTTTTTCAGGTCAACCAGGCTGTCAATGTCTGCGTTTATCTCGCTTTCCATATCCACGATTTTGATTATAACATCTTCCATACGGTGGATATTTCTTGTAGAGTTTCCGGGCATATCGCTGAAAACCGTTGTCGCTTTCTGCGCAAGCAGATTCAATGAAGCTATCTGCTCCATCTTGCTGTTGATACGCTGATCTATTCTGTATGCCTGTCCGAGATATTCCTTTGCAGTCATGCCGCGACCTCCTCTTTGAGCTTTTTCAGAAGCAGTTCACCGTTCAAGTCCGAGAGAATTGAAAACCAGTTTGAACGGAAGAATTTCTCAATACTCCGCTTATCGTGCTGCGCCGATTTGTCGTCTGGGGTATAGCGTAAACGTTCCACGGAATCACGATAGTCTTTTACGGCTTGAATAATTATAGCATTTGCCAGTTCCTTGTATGGGTTCATTTATGTACCTCCAAATCTGCCTTAACAGCGGCAATCAAAGCCGCCTGCGTTGTGTCCTTTGTTTTCAGAGCCTTCATAATCTGCTCGTCGATAGTGCCTTTGGCAATTATGTGTTGAATTACCACCGTGTCTGCGGTCTGACCCTGACGCCATAGTCTTGCGTTTGTCTGCTGGTAGAGTTCAAGCGACCATGTAAGCCCGAACCACACCAAGGTCGAACCGCCGCTCTGCAAGTTCAGACCGTGTCCCGCAGAAGCGGGGTGGACAAGAGCCACGGGGATTTTTCCGCTGTTCCATTCGGAAATATCTCGGCTAGACTTGATTTCACGGATTTCAAAGCGCTTTCGGATACGCTCCAAATCGTGCTTGAACCAGTATGCCACAAGCAGCGGTCTGCCGTTCATGCTTTCGATTATATCCTCCAATGCGTCCAGTTTTCGGTCGTGTATGTGAACCGTTTCTCCGACATCTGAGTAAACCGCTCCGTTTGCCATCTGCGACAGCTTATTTGAGAGCGAAGCGGCGTTTGCGGCGGTGATTTCTCCACTGTCCTCCGGCAAAACGAGGTCTTTTTTCAATCGTTCGTATTTCTCACGTTCCTTGTCGGAAAGCTGAACCGTGTATTCTGTGCATAGAAGTTCAGGCATTATGAGATGGTCAGTAGCTTTCATCGAAATCGTTATGTCGGAGATTTTGTCGTAAATCCGCTGTTCCGCATCGGGCAGCGGCTTGTAGCTGTAAATCACCATTCCGTTTCGCTTGTCCGGCTGAAAGTAGGTGTTTCTGTACTGCCCTATAAGCCTGCAGAGCCGCTCTCCCATATCCCCAACAGCTTGAATTCTGCGAACAAATCCATCAGACCGTTGCTTGCGGGTGTTCCTGTCAGCCCGACTATCCGTTTCAGCTTTGGTCTGACTTTCATGAAAGCCCTGAACCGTTTTGACTGATGATTTTTGAATGAACTCAACTCGTCAATGACCGCCACATCGAAATCAAATATCAGACCGCTTTTCTCGACAAGCCACTGCACATTCTCTCGGTTGATGATGTAGATATCCGCGGGAGTGCTGAGTGCTTTCAGCCGTTCTTGCTCCGTGCCAACGACTACGCTGTACCGCAGATTCTTCAAATGCTCCCACTTTTCGATTTCAGCCGACCAGGTATCACGAGCCACACGAAGCGGTGCTACCACCAGGACTTTATGTATCTCAAAGCTGTCGAAAAGCAGGTCGTTTATCGCCGTCAGCGTAATGCTTGTCTTGCCAAGTCCCATATCAAGCATAAGCGCCGCAATCGGGTGGGTGGTTATGAACTCTGCCGCATACCGCTGATAATCATGGGGATTGTATTTCATCAAGAATTTCTCCTATCTGTTCTGCGCTGTCAAGAACATACACCTTAAAACCCAGCTGATTCAGAAGTCTGTGTCGTGCCAGCTGAAGCTGTCTTGGCTTTTCTCCGGGTGCCTTAACTTCCACAAAGCCGATTTTACCACCATGCAGAAGTACGATCCTGTCAGGCGCCCCATCAAATCCCGGCGATACGAACTTTAATGCCAGACCGCCGATTTTCTTTACTTCCATCAGTAATTTATGTTCGATTATTTTTTCTCTCATAAGCTGCTCCTTTTTGCAAAGGTGCAGGTCTGAACAGGTCTATTCATAAACTTTTATATAGGGCTATTTTTTCTATAAAAACAGCCCTAAAGGGGATTTTATACCAAGACCTACAAAGACCTGCACCCTTGAGGTTTATTCTATGAAATCAGACTTAAGCTGAAGCCCCATTATTACATTGCCGGACTTGGTTTTCTTTCGCAGAAAACCCGCATTTTCAAGAGCCGTATAGAACTCGGTCGTGCTTCTGGTAAACTCACCGTTTCTCGCACAATACGCACGATATTCCTGGTAGAACTCGCCCGATTTCTGTATATAGGTTTTATCAACCTCGCAGCAATCCTCAATGAAAATGGAAAACCAGTCATTACTGTCACGGTAGCGGCCTATTGCGTCTTTTACAACACCCGGAACAGATATCCTGAAATTATTATTGATGGCTTTCTGAGCGCCCTCAATAATCCAGGACAGAACTGCTCCACCTGCGTTTTCATACAGATGGTCCGCATAGTTCTTGATATCCGACTTGCCATGTATTTTAGCGTTGAATGGTATGACGATAAGCCTGCGCCATGTACCGTCATCATTTGCGCCGACGCGGGGAAGATGATTTGTATACAGAACAATCGTGTGCGTAGGAGTGAATTTGAACGGATCCTTATACTTTTTCTCCGCAGTGATTTCATCAGTGGAACAAAGCTGCTTTACGATTGATGTGTTAAGACGTACACCCTCTTCAAGTTCGGCGGCAATAACCAGACGCTTCCCTTTAAGTTCAGCCATCTCGGGCTTCACATTCCGCTTACAGCCGACAGTCAGCGCATCGGCGGAGATGCTGCCGCTGTAACTGCCCAGGACCCTTGCAAGCACATTCCAGAACGTGGATTTACCGTTGCTGCCATCACCGTAAGCTATGATAAGCGCTTCCTGATAGACCTTTCCCAATGCCGCAAGCCCCACAATCTGCTGAACATACTCAATAAGTTCGTTGTCGCCACAGAAAATGTTGTCAAGAGCAGACAGCCACAAGTTCTTGTTATCATCAGACGGAGATACCGCTGTTATCTTTGTTATACAATCGTCTGCGCTGTGAGTTCTTGCGCCGTTGATTCCGTCACGAAGGTCATAAGTTGCGGCGGGGGTATTAAGCAGAAATTCCTGCGTATCAAACTCGCTTATATTGCGCAGAAGTATAGGTTTTGCCGCCTGCAATGCGGAAACTATGTATTTCATATCTCTGCGTTTCATAACGAAAGCCTTATACGCCAGCGCATTGCAATATTCAAAATATGCGTTTATGCTGTTTGCGTCAAGGGCTTTCTTCAAAGCCTTGCCGCCCTCTGCAATGATTTCTTTGTCAACTCCTGCTTTTTCAAGAGCCTTCTTCGCCTTTATCAACTCCGCCTCAGATTCAGCAAGCTGGCGGTCAAGAAAGTCCTCGCAGGCTCCGACTGCAAGCTGCTTTGACTCAGCCCAATGCGTACCGACAAAACGCATATAGTCGGTGGAGTCCGTATATACGAGTTCACCGTTATATTCTCTTGCCAGAACTTTTGCTTGTCCGATATCAGAGAAATCCTCCGGACACAGACCGAAATCTGCGTTATACTGTTCAGGCAAAACATAGTCGGGCTGTGTTTTTACCTTGCTATAGAATTTCTTTGCGCTGCGCCAGATGGTCGAAAGTTCAGCGTCATCAAGAGGAGGTACGCATTTTGCCGCTTCATCAACAAAAGACTGGCGCGCTTTATCTGTATCACCATATTTCTTGAGAACTCTTCCGGCAAAGCGGGATAAAGTAGCATTGCGGCTGCCTTCATGTATAGTGGTATCACCGAACTGCGCCTGCGGCATATCTTCGTCAAACACATCGTTGTAATAGACTTCTAAAAAGTCTGTTAGGTTCATAAAACCAGAATATATCTGGACGTTTGTGTCCGCCGTACCGAAAAAGAATCTGGCCGCATCAAGCGCCTGAGTGTCGAAATACGGAAACAGCGAATTTACCTGCTTTTTCATTTCGCTGTATATTGTCGGGGCGCTGACATAATCAATCGGGAAAAGCACATGGAATTTAGGTCTTGCAGCCTTTCCTTTCTTCGCTTTGTTATTTGAACGACTGTAATGAACGGCGAATGAAACGCCGGGAAATGCGTTTGCGACATCTTCGGGAGTCACCCAGTCTTCCGGATTTTCTGAATGGTCGTTATCACAGTCCACAGGCAGGCAATCGCTGCCGATGAAGTTGCTGTTGCTGCGATAACTGTTTTTATACTCGGCGCAAACATAATCGGTCAGGACAGCGGCTTTCAGACTGCTGTCGTCCGTGATATGATGAATGTGGGGGTATAAGCAGTTTGACGGAATTCCTGCTGTGTCTGCACTGTAAATCGTGAACATCAATCGTTTACCTCCTTGATTTCTTCCGTAAAATATCTGATACGGATTTTTCGCTGCTTAGCTTTTTCGATTTCTTCAGACATTCCCGTGGTTATTGTTCTTCCGAATACCCACAGTTCCCTGCACTTGGTAAGAAGAACGTAATTCATGAACATTGCCGTTTCTCTTTCATTTTCCTCATTCATAAACTGCGGAAACAAAAGGTGCGGCGCAAGGGGTATGCAACCTTTGTCTACTGCGTATCTGCAATAGCGTCGGGCATTCGCTGTATTCAGCCCGGTGTTGCCCGAGTAAGGCGAACAGATATACACCACAGGCTTAAAGTGCATTGCCTTTTCCGCCTTTATAGCGGCTGTAAGCCCTGCGTATGCGGTAGGGTCGGGATAGCGTTCGGAGTTATAGTAGCTTACATCACTCATTAAGTCACACCTCCCGCAACTGCTGTCAGCAGTCCGTTTACGAAGTTTCCGTAGTCCTCCCGCCCGAGTTCCTGTATATCACTGATGTTATAATCGCTGTAGGTTGAGCGAACCTGTCTTGTGAAACCGAGTTTGCACAAGGATAAGGTCAGAGCCACAACATCATTAAGCGTCGGGTGGTGTCGGCTGAACTGCTCCTTTGTGCATTCGGGGCATATTACCTTTGCCGACAGCGGGTGGTCTTTCTTGGCTCTGAACAGTTCGTTCAGAGGAACAGGGACTTCCTTTCCGCATTTGCAGCAGACAGAGAAGGTGTTTCCATCCAGAACGGGATTTTTCTTGTTTTTGTTTTTGGTGTAAATCATTTTTCTCCTCCAAAAAATTAGATTCGGTTTATTGCCTTCACCTACTAACGGACAGGCAAAGGCAAAAACCGAACCAGCATTCAATCTTTTTTATAAAAAACACACTCATACCCGTCAGCTTGCAACGGAAGTCCCGCTGACCACGGCGGAGTTCTACCCATCATCTCGCAGATTTCAGCCACGTTAGTGTCCTCGGGACACTCGATAATAAGTTCATCGTGAACGTGGCCGCAGATACGATAATTCCGCAGCGTCCGAATAGCATAGCAGAGAATATCCCGGCTGACCGCCTGAACAATGTTTTCCACGAACTTAGGGCCGTAGCTTTCAATGCGCTCCCACTTCTTCGTTGCGCCAACGCCCTCGTAAGTGACGGATTCGCCGCCGAACTTATTCTCGCCGATACGGGGCTTGACGTAGGAAAGCCGTCTGCCGCTCGGCAGCGTGATGAACAGCATTCCGCTCTGATATTCAAACTGAATGCCATGTGTATCTGTGCGAAGCCTTTGTCGTATTGTATCATTCACGCAGCGGTCGACTTCCCACCAGAACCGAACTATATTCTGATTGGAATTGCGCCACATATCCACAAGCGGCTGAAGCTCGTCCTCCGATAAGCCCATCTCAAGCGCGCCCATAGCTTTCAGTGCGCCGACTGAACCTCCGTAACCGAGCGCCAACTCTGCAATTTTACCTTTCTGTCGCAGATGACCGTTGACGCCGTGTTTCTCAACAGGAACACGGAACATCTGTCTTGCGGATGCGCAATAAATATCTCCGCCGGACTTGAACACGTCAAGCCTCCATTTCTCGCCAGCGAACCAGGACAGCACTCTTGCCTCTATTGCTGAAAAATCTGAAACCACGAATTTCATTCCCAATTTCGGAACAAACGCCGTGCGGATAAGCTGGGACAGCGCGTCGGGAATATCATCGTAGAGCAGTTCCAAAGCCGCATAGTTACCGCTTTTCACAAGCGCCCGAGCCTGTTTAAGGTCGGGGATATGGTTCTGCGGGAGGTTCTGTAACTGTATAAGCCGCCCCGCCCACCGACCGCTACGGTTTGCGCCGTAGAACTGGAACATTCCGTGAGCACGACCGTCCGAGCATACAGCGTTTTTCATCGCCTGATATTTCTTTACCGAGGATTTCGCAAGCTGCTGACGGAGTTCCAGCACCTCCGCAAGCTGCTGCGGAGCGGTTTTCAGTATCGCCGCTACCTCCTTTTTGCCAAGGCTGTCAACCTCCAAGCCGTTCTCGGAGAGCCATTGTTTCATCTGTTGAACGGAGTTAGGATTGTCAAGCGAGGTAAGCGACTGCATTTTCGCTGACAGCAGAGCCTTTGAGCGCTCGTCAAATGCGATTGCATTCTCTACAACCGCCATATCAAGAGCAATTCCACGGTCGTTTATCTGCTGGTCGAGAGCGTATTCCTCCCAAACAAATTCCGGCACGGAGAATTTGCGCAGCCTGTCCTGTATCGACATTTCGACCTCGACATCACGCTTGTTGTACGCTTTGAAAAGCGCCCATTTCTCCGGAGCGTGTTCGGGAAGATTTCTTGTTCTGCCGCCGTTCGCTTTGGTAGCGGCGCAAGGAACACAGAAATACTTGATGAGTTCCTTGCCCTCTTTCAGTTTCTGTTCCGATAAGCCAAGAACAGCTCCCGCTCCGGCAAGCGACAGCGGAAGTCCCATATATGCCGACCACACCATCGAACATCTCCACGAAGTCGGGTCGAGATACTCTCCGGACGGCAAACCGAGATATTTTGACAGACACACTCTTTCAAAAGTCGCATTGAACGCCCATTTGATAACGCTGTCATCAGTCAGAGCAGCGAGGATTTCATTAGGAATTTTCTCGCCCTGCGCAAGGTCGTACACCACAACATCGCCGCCGTTCACGGAAACCCCGAAAAGGAGTATCTCAAATGCGGGTGACTCAACATATCTGTACACACCGCATTTGGCAAGGTCAATATCACTGAATGTTTCCAAATCAATACGTAAGGTCTTTATCTTTTCCATAGTTCACCTCAAAAAGGGCGGTAAAGCTAATCTACCGCCCGAATGATTATCAGATACACAGAAGTCTGAATGTTTCCTTGCCCTTTGGAGTTATCATCGTCTGAGTATCTGTGTATCCGGTCTTGTCGTTGACGAACTCCTTCATTTCAAACAAACCGCTGTCAACGTATGTAGCATACGGCCTTAGCTTGCCTTTCTTAGTGCGGAAAAGATAACTCTTGTCCAGCAAGAAACGCACAAAATCGTTCTGCCTTATGCCGAGTTCCTTTGCTGTGTCACGAATGCCTGTGAGCAAGTTCCTGTCAACGAGCATATCGAAGTAATCGGCTTTCGGCTGCATAATCTGATTGGAAACGGTAAGCTGTGCGTTCTTCGCCTTTTCGTTTTTCAGTCTGGTAGCAAGTTCAATAAGGAAATCCGGAGAAGCAAGCGCCTGTTCCAGAACATCTTCCGTCATGTATGCGCCGTGCTTGCGGATAGAGGGAAGAACCTCATCAAATACCCATCTCTCAAAACGTTCTGCGCCGGGAAGTTTGCTGTGAGCGATAAGGCGGTATACATCGCCCTCTGTGATAAACTTTGTATTCTGAACTCCTCCCGCTGAAGGGGTCGGTAAAACGCAGACCCCTTTGCAGTGAGCAGAAATTGCGTCGGCGGGTCTTGCATAACCAAGTGCCCTTGCAATATCTGAGCCACAGAACAGCACATCGCCGTTCTTCTGAATTGTGCGGATTTCTCCGAATTCCAAGTTGTTAAAAGTTGAAATATCCATAAAACCTCCGAAAATTAACCTACCCACCCGCCCGACAGTCAGACTGCCAATTTTACTTGTGATTAGCCTTGCGGCGATGCTTGATTGCCTCTATCAATGAGCCAACCATAGAAATGAGATTGCCGATGACCGTGCCCACCGAAATGCCGAAGCAAGCGGCAAGCATAATGCTTTCAAACTCTGTCATACCGCACCTCACGAAAGAAAATCATCGTCATCATCTGTCGCAAAATCGTCCTCAGCGCGGGTTCTGCCACCGAGCGGCTCACCGTCGCGAATCTTCTGCAGATTGTTCAGACCGCAAGCAATACCCTTGTTGCCGTTGGAGTTAAAAGCATAAAAAGAAATAGACGCTCTGCCGTAAACACCGCTGTAAACCTCGCTGCGCTCCAGAATAGGATTGCAGTTTGCGTCCACGATACCGGGAGCGGTTGCGGAGTTTGCGTTGATGAAGTAGCTGTTAGAGTAGGCTTCATCATCGGGACGCTCAGTGTCGCCGTCACGCAGCGGATTCTTAATAGCGGAAAGCGCAGGAACGGAGCGGCCGTTGCCCTTGAGCTTGCCCTCGCCCTCCTTGTAAGCTGCCTCAATAGCCGCCTTAATCTTCTCGACCGTCCTGGTATCTGACTTCGGAATAATAAGGCTGACGCTGAACTTCGGAGCGCCGCCGTTGATGGACTTGGCTTCCCAGACGTTTGCGTAGCTGAATCTTGTGTTGGGCCCTGTGATTACCTTTGTAGGGTTTGTGAACTTTGTCATGTTAATTATCCTCCTTGAAATCTTCGTTTGCTGTATTTATCGCCGGGCGTTTGTCCGACATAGGAACTAAGGTTGGCTTGCCCTGCGGCTTTTCAACAATCCCGCCGAGCAGTTCGGTGAACTTCTTCTTTCCGAGAAGTGCGGTCATTGCGGTGATACCGAGAACGCTGTGTTCATAAGGGTCGAACCCTGCTGTCTTAACCGCTTCAACAACGGCATTTTCGTCTGTGTACTTGCGATTTGAGCGTCCCTCCACAACCTTGAAACCATCGTATGTAACACCGCTGAGCGCCTGCCGCAGAGCGTACTCTTTAACGTCCGTCACCCAAGAAACGAGTTCGTCTGCTTTGGCGAGAATCGCGGCAATTTCAATGTTGTCAAGTGTTGCTGGCGGTTCAAAGTCATATCTGGCAAGTTCCAGATTGTATTCAGCGCGCTTGCGGCAGTTGGATTTTGCCTTGCAGAAACGGCAATGCTCACCCGCCTTGAACTCTCCCTGGCCGTTCCACGCTTGCTTTGCAGCGGGGACGAGTACCTCGTTAGCCCATTTCAGCAGTTCATCAATGGGAAGTTCCCAGGTGTCGCTGTGGCTGAGTCTTGGCTGAAAAATGCTCATTCGCACCGTGCTTATGTCGTACAGACAAGAGAACATCTCAAAAGCGCCAAGCGCATATATGCGAAGCTGGTCATTTCCCACGGCATCAACCTTTACGCCTGTGCCGTATTTCAGGTCGCAAATGTGAAGAACGCCGTCTGAAATGATAAGGGCATCGCAGGTACCATAGCATTCAGGAACATACTTTGAGCAATCGACTCGCTGTTCCACAAAAGCAGATGGGTTCTCGAGGACGCTCATCTGCTCGTCCACAAACGCTACATAATCATCGGTGTACTCGTCCATTAAGGCATCTTCACACTTAATGGGGTTCTCTGCATAGCCAAGATGAGATTTGAGTTTTCCCTCTGCAATGCTGTGCGCAAGAGTCCCTTCATCGGCATATGCAGATGGCTTGTCCTCCATAAGTTCGGTAAGTCTTACACTGGGCGGACATTCAAGCCACCTACGGCTTGCGGAAGGGGAAAGAAGTGCGTGGCTCATTCCAAAGACCTCGCTTCTTCCAAAATTGCCAGATACTCGGCAGCCGGAACTTCAGAGATTTTCTTGTACCCGTGACGGAGTAGCATTGCCTGGATTTCCTGTGTATGCCCGTTTCTCGCAAGGCCTGCAAGATACGCGCGTACTTCTTCCAGCGTAGGCGGCTTTTCTTCGGGTTCGGGTGTTGGCTTGGATTCTTTCTTGGGAGTGACTTCGTTAGCACCGCTGTACAGCTCTCTGATTTCGTTAATGCACGAAACGAGCGCCTGAGCGTGTTCTTCGGCTTCCTTCAGAATGGAATCCAACTTTGACATTTTTCTCATTGATTTACCTCCGTTCGTTTTATTGGGGATATTCACCCGTTAGTGATTATCGCCTTCACCTCTTACCGGACAGGCTAAATGAAAAACCGAACCGTTTTTTCAGAGATTTTCAAAAAAAATTTTAATTTCTTCGTTTTTCAGCAAAACAGAGCGGAGTTTCTTTATACGCTTACGGATTGCCGCGTCTGTTACACCGCACCGGGCAGCAATAGAGCACTGCTTTTCTTTGCGAATAAGCGCTTTGCACAAGTCTTTTAATTCGTCCGGGAGTTCCGAAATTGCCTTATGTATCGCGTTCAGCTCTGCTTTCATGATTGCGGTATCCTCAACAGAATTGTTCTGGTCGGGAATATCCCAGGAAACACCATCCTCCGTTATGTATGCGTCAATCTCCACATTACGCTTTCGGCTCCTTTCAAGCAGCCTCTCCTGGGCTTTGAGGTCAGCTGCGTTATCTTTGCCAATCCGCTCACCGAGTTCGTTTCGGGGAAGGCGAACAGCCATGTACCGGTCGGGAGAATAATACCACCGTTGCTTGTAGGGACAATCCTCGGACGCAGGCTCGATGGAGAAGCACTCCTGCCTTGTGCAGATGATACTGCTTCCGTCAGACAGCATGATGCGGTATTCCTGGTAGCTGAGTTTCTGATAGTTCTTCATAAAAAACCTCCGTTGTCGATAGTTCGAAACGGAGGTCATCACAGCTGCAAAAGGGCACAACAAAAGCACTGCAGTCCCAGGAGAATAATCTCCGTTTCGGATTGCAGCCGACCTACCCACTAGGCAGCTGTTTTATTCTATTGTCCGTCATTGCCGTTGGGTCACGGGGATCAGTCCGCGCGGCAATGATGGTTTAAAGCGACTCTTTCAGAACTGTGTCTTAAAAAGTCAACATTGAACATTGTATCGCTTAATGAACTGCAATAAACTGCAAGTGTTCATGAATATACATAATCATGATACCACCAGATGAAATGCAAAAAACTGCAAAGAATAATAGACTTGAAAAGCTAATAAAAACAAAAAAAGCCGATACAAACATTTCTGGAATTGACCAGGAATGCTCATATCGGCTCTACTCAGTACTTTGGCGCGGCTCTAACTATGAGTTATTATTCTTTTGTTATTCTGCGAGTCCCTGCGTTTGTAGAAGGAATAGCTTTTCTTACAGCAGATTGATAAAGATTATCTAGCGATATCTCATCATACTGATTTGAACTATTTCTTTTTATTCTAATTGCGAGAGTGCCATCTGGATTTTTGATGGCTTCACCAATTGGAATATGGCAATTGGGAGTATAAATCATATTGGGTTTTCGCTTCATCAAGTATCTCCTCCTACCTTATTTAAAAACCACGTTAAGGTCTAAAGCCTTCTGTGCAGCTTCAAGAATAATCTGTTCAACTGCTTCGCTATATGTTTCCTCGTCAATCTTTGTCAGATTAAAATACAGCATAGAATTCTGAAGAAAGTTCTGGAACTTACTCTTGAAACTAAATGCCTCTCTCTCGGCATCCTGAATTGCCCTGTAGTATAACAAGAGGCTAACCAATTCCTTAGGATTCACGTAAGTTTCCACAGCGCTCATGTACTTCTCATCTGCTTCCTGTGTCCTCTTAACCCCTTCTACATGCAATGCTTGAAAAACAACTGAGTGTATAAATTCAGGTGATGCGAAGTTACGAAGGTTCGCAGTAAAGTTAACCGAGAAGGAATTACAATTGTAGAAATATGCCTCGTTGATATTTGAAGTATATCCGTCACCATTCTTAAGTCTACGCCTAAGTGCATTGTAAGCATTACCATGTGGTGTCTTGCCAATGTTTAATGCGATATCAGACATACCAGGAGAAAATACTTTCTTATCTGTGGAATTGTCTGTAACATGAACATGAATAAGTTCTGCAAGACGCTTCTTATCAACAACTGGAGTAGGCATCTCGCCTTCCTTTGGTTGAAACTCAATCTTGAAAGCACTATCCTTCAGCGATATTGCCATATCTACAAGAATTTTTTTGTATGTTTCAAAGACATTGAACTTCTTAACAAGTACATCTGGGAAACTAGCATCTCTCTTAAGGTAACATGCTAATGGTACAATAGGAATACGTTTTTTTGACTTAGTCTGTGCAACATTTAGATCTTCGTTAAGTTCCATCATTCTATCAGAAATACTCTCACAAAGATCTGCTTCAGTGAATTCCTTCTCATCAAAAGCATCAACTGAAAGTGGATCGTCAAAATTCATCTTCTGTAAGGATGCAACAAAGAGGTCCAACTTGTTATGAATCATAAATACTGGTATCTGCTTGTTGAACTTTTTAAGCACATCTCGATACAGTTCACTGATCTTTTTCTCATTTGTGTCCCCTTCCAACGGAACCACCATTGCAATTGCATCAATATCGCCCTTATAAAGAAGTTCGGAACAATAATCGGAATTCTCTTCATTGGAACTATCTGAATGGTACAATCCGCGAGTATCCAGGATTGCAAACGCGATATTGCCGTTGCTATCTTTGAATACATTACTTATATGCGGATTATCTGAAATGAATTCTGAGAATATGTTGTTCATCGGAATGTATATAACAATTTCACAGCACAATACTTCAAGTGACAAGCTCTGACCAGCCTGCATATTATTCGCCGTAAACATAGCTTTAATGAATTCAGTATCCGGATTGTCTAACAGAATATCTTTATAATAATAACCATCTCCAGAAACGTTTTCACTAGCAAAGTAGTTAAAGAAAACCTGACTGAGATTGCTATTAAGTGATTTCCAAATCTTCCAAAGGTCTTGCTTAAAACCATCGCTCTGCAAATCCATTGTGCGCTCAACTTCATGCTGAATAGCAGACAAAAACTTTTGGCTATTCTCCTTGACCTCAACCTCAGCCATCTCATTTTTCACTGTGTTATAGATGTTGTAATTATATTGCTGAAGGTCGTATCTATGGTATAATGCCACAATATCCTTAACAAACGCTTCTTTCTGTTCTTCTGTGAGCAAAGAGAGAATTGCCTTAACATTATTGCGCTTATTGAGTTGCTCTCTTAAAGCTTCATCAAGGATTTCTTCATCTTTACCAACCATTGTTGCAAATACCTTACCGAGGTCTTTAACAACCCTAGCAATAGCTTTTGAAACAATCTCAGTGAAGAGGTTTCTACTAAACGCATTCTCGTCATGCTTTACCGCTACTACCATCTTATCACTGTACTCTGTAGTGAAAACCATAAGTCTTTCTGTAAGCGTAGAATTTGTGTTTCCTACGCCCTTAATAAGAATCTTTCTGGCCTTCGGATCTGCTGGAACTGTTCCAACTTCGGTTTTACCGTCACCTGTTCCGCCAACCAATTCAAGTGTTCTGAAATTGGGCTTTAATTTGTTGTAGTTTTTCATAAACAACTGCCTCCTTGTAAAAAAAATTTCAAGCAATAAAAAAAATCCATACCAATCCGAGCACGGATGATATGGATAGACTTAGCTTTCAATTAAAGGAAACTCTTTCAGAAAGACTCCCTGCATTATCTATACGTTATCACTATACTGTCGGACTGGTTCTGTAGCGGGTAGCTACGTACTACTTAACAAAATAGGATTAAATTATTTGCTTTGGGTTAATTATATACCAAATTAAGTGCGTTGTCAAGTACTTTTTTCAAAATTTTTGAAGTTGTATAATTGTAGTGCTACAATTTTAATTATAAGTTCACTGATATTCTATTGCTTTTTCGGAGGATTCGTGCTATAATATTACAATAAGTTATTTTGTGAAAGTGAAGGTTACTATGGGCATATCATATATAACATCCTTACCAAACACCGATCGATAAAAAACGAAGAAAAAGGGCCATATCTTTGCTACTAAAATTAATCTGCCGATTAAGGCAAATTGGTGCAAGGATGAATGTATAGGTCTGGATTGCGCTTGGTGTTAATGTTGGGAGAGGTTATGTAAGTCGTTCACAATGACGAAACTGCCCAACTTAATTAGCATAAACAGATAGAAACGTAATTATGTAATTAATTACTTTTCAAAAAACTAATTGCTTATCACAAATATAAAACTAGAAACACATAGAGCAAAGAAAGGACGGCATTGAACATGACTGCGAACAAAGAAAAAGCGCATTATTCCGTAGTGTCCTATTTCTGCGGATGCGGCGGTTTGGATTTGGGCTTCCGCGGTGGTTTCAAATATCACAACGAGGAATACCCGAAATTACCATTTGATGTTCTTGAGGCATATGACAATGAACCTCGATGTATCGAAACATATAATGATTATTTTGGAAGCGGACACGCTTTTGTAAAAGACTTGACCACAGTAAATCCAGCAGAGGTTTCAAAAGCTGATATCCTCATTGGGGGGTTTCCTTGCCAGGAATTCTCATCTTGTGGTCCACTTGGTGGTCTCGAATCTGAGCGTGGGAGACTATATCAAACCCTTATCGCATATATGAGTATGCATAAACCCAAAATTGTTGTTGGCGAAAACGTTATTAACCTTGAACGCATGGAAAAAGGCGAGGTCCTAAAAAAAATAAAAAATGACCTGGTTGCAACGGGGTACGCAGTGAAAGTGTGGAAAATGTTTGCACCAGATTTTGGCGTTCCTCAACGCAGGACACGTTTAATTATTATGTGTGTTAGGAAGGATATCTTTGATAAATATGGATTTCCGGAAGAGCCAGAAGCCCGTTTCAAAGACAAACATAGAAGCATTGAATGGGCTATAGGTGACTTGGTCAATGTAACCGACAATATGGTGGTTCCGAATCAAGGCGACTATTTTGCTGCGTCTAAGGCAAAAAAAGGAAATGGCCAAGGGGACGAAAGCAATCAGAAAGATAAGCCAGCATACACAATTCGTGCAAATCCTAAATCTAGAGTGCAATTTCACTATTTATTAGACCGCCGACTGACAGTGCGCGAGTGTGCACGAATTCAGACCTTTCCGGATGATTTTGGCTTCAAATTTTCAAAAACGGTAAATGTATCCCAAATTGGAAATGCCGTACCGCCAATTATGGCATATTTGGTTGCACAGAGCGTGGAACAATATCTCAATAGGATTGGAGGAGAGGAGAAATGAGTATAAATACCATGGATATAACGCCGACTCCGCGAATTTTGCGGACACTCGGTGAAATTCCCTTTCAGACCTGACAATGCATTGCGGAATTGGTGGACAACTCTATCGATGCGTTCCTTTCTGATATGAGTTTGGAAGACCGTGATAAGCGTGTAACAGTCACATGGTCATCTGACTCTGTTGGAACTGCAGTGAGGACTATTGAGATTACCGATAATGCTGTCGGTATGTCTATAGACCAATTACAAAATGCTGTGCGCGCCGGATATACAAGTAATGACCCCATTGGTAATCTCGGCTTGTTTGGCATGGGCTTTAATATTGCCACAGCCCGATTGGGAGAGGAGACAACCGTTCTATCAACGCGCAAGGGCGATGCAGACTGGGTCGGAGTCAAAATTGATTTTCAAAAGCTTATAGATGCGAAGAAATTTGATGCGCCTATAATACACAAGGCAAAAGCTGATCCCAACGAATGTGGCACTCAAATCACGATTTCAAAACTGAAAGCCGGTATTCTTAGTGAACTTTCAAACAAAGAATCAGAGATTAGACAGAGATTGGAACTCGTTTATACGCCACTTCTTAGTGACCAAGATATCACGATAAGCGTGAGAAACAAACAACTACGACCGCGAAATCATTGCGTTTGGTCAGAGTCGCGGTATGTGCGGTATAATAAGCAAAATATTGCAGCGAGAATTAATATTGATCGCAGCCTTGGTTCGGCGCTTTTTGATATGAGCCGTAATTGTTATCTCGGCTATGACGAGTCAGATGAATATTACACTGCCATGCAAGAGGGAAAGGCATTTCCAGCTCATATAGTGGAGCGTGAAAAGAGGCTGACTGGCTGGCTCGGTATTCAGAGATATGCCGATCCAAACGATTTTGGTATTGACTTCATTAGAAATGGCAGAAAAATACTTGTTTCAGATAAGTCGTTCTTTCAATATGAGAATCCTTTAACCTTGCAAAAAGAATTACAGTACCCTGTCGAACTGGGTACATCAATTGGTGGTCGTATTGTCGGTGAACTCCATGTGGATTATTTGCTTCCTACATATCAGAAAAATGATTTTGACAGAGCCGACTCTTCATGGATTCAAACAAGAGAGGCCATCTGTGGAGTAGGACCGTTCCTGCCTAAATCACGCAAGGCAATGGGATTTACAGAGGAAAACATTTCTCCTCTTTGCCTGCTTGTAAATGCATACCGTCGTGTTGACAAAGGTACCGTATGCTTGTTTGCACCCAATGATATTGCCAAAAAATATGCTGTAGAATTTCGGAAAGGTGTCCGCGACTACATTGATGACACGAAATGGTGGAAAGCAGCACAGGAAGAGGATCAGAAGAGTGGAACAAAGGCGAACACCACACCAGTCAACACTGGCGATGTTCCTTCTGACGATATAGAGGCATATCTCGGTAGCTCAACAAATGAAGCTTCACCAATTTCTGCCCCGACTATTTCGACTTCCGATACTGTTCATATTACGCCGCTTACAGTTTCAGAAACATCTTCAATGGATGACTTGCTCCAGCGATCCAGCTCAATTCAGTACCTTTCGGGGCGCAACTACCCATTTGGGCGATCTGGCTCTCTGAATATTCGCGCCTATGAACTTAATCGCGGGGAAATTAAGCAAAACGGTGTGCGAAAACCCTGTCATTTCAACTCGGACGGGATTGACTGTGACTTTGTTTATGATCCTACTCATCCGCTATTAACACAATACCCTATCACTCCGCAGATGCTCTTACTGCTCTATATGGCAGAAAAGCTCAAGGCCCGTGATCAGCTCCCTGATGTTGTTGCCATTTATTCTTCATTAGTTGAGGTATCAATGGGGGATGCAAGAATTGATCGCCAAGCTTTACAAGAGCGGGCAAGTAGTGCATTCGAACTGTTGAGAGAAAAGTTAGTACAGGCTCTGCGCAACAAAGCAGATGATGTGGTAAAATGTATTCACGAGTCTACTGGCGAAGTTGAGGAAACCGTTGCAAGCATTATTCAGATAAACCCAGGTCTACTCGTACCGTTTCAGAATATGGAAGGGGCGGGTTATGATGCGGTTGAGTTTGTACCCCCAAAAACATTGTACCGTTTGGTTGACCGTTTTCCTGAAAATGTATTTGATGGGAAAGCACTCTCAACGCCATATTTAAGCATTAACCTCCAGGACAGCAATGCGACTCTACGTGCCCGTGAGGACTCGAAGGATCGAATTCTATCGTTTATAAAGGATACCTTGAGGGTAATATCGTGGTCTGGACAGCGTATTCAGAAGAACGAACTCACAAGGGCTTCACTCAGTGTGGATTTCCTTGTTCGGGAGCTGGAATCATGAATTTTTATACCGAAGATATTGCTAACGGATACAATTGGAAAGGGTTGGAGCGAGCTATCGCTCGAATGATGGGGCACCTTGGATGGCGAGATATCAATGTAATTGGCGGAGCAGGCGATAAAGGCGGAGATGTCATCGCTACTCGCGCTGAGGGTGATGGAATTAAATCGTGGGTAGTTCAATCAAAAGCCGTGGCCGGAAATCGTTATATCGGACCACAGGCTGTAAATGAAGCAATCAATGCTCTTTCGTTTTACGACGCAAATATCGCCGCAGTCGCAACGAATGGCGAGTTTACCCGAACAGTGAGACAACGGCAAGAACAGCTTGCATCTAACGGTTATATTCTCAAATTGTGGAACGGGACATTTTTAAATAAAATCATCGAACAAATGCCATTGAATCATTCTGCTTTCAGAAAGTTGCGTCCATACCAAGATGAAATAGTTCAAAAAGTCGTATCTTCCTTTGATGTAGGCGATAAACGTGCGTTTTATATTGTGGCTACTGGCCTTGGTAAGACTGTTATTGCAGCGACTATAGCCAGGAAACTATGGGAGCGCGGATGTCACCGCATCCTAGTCCTCTGCCATGCTACGGACTTGGCGTTACAATTAGAACAGGGATTCTGGCCACAAATAACAAAAGAAGTCCCTACATCCGTTTTCTTTGATGGTCTTCCACCTAGAAATGCTGAGGGCATTGCCTTTGGGCTCTATCAAAGTCTGTATGGGTATCTTCCTGGTATTGATCCAAACCAATTTGATGTAGTTATCGTTGACGAGGCACACCATGCCCTTGCGCATGGATTCAGATCATGCCTTGAGCACTTAACCCCAAGATTCCTTGTGGGCATGACCGCAACGCCGTGGAGAGGTGATGGTCAGAGCCTAACTTCAGTGTTCGGCAACCCTATTGAAAAGGTATCGCTCGTAGACGGAATGGCTATGGGTTATCTTTCGAAGGTGGATTACAGGATTCTGTGTGATAATGTGGATTGGAGCCATATGCAAAGCATGAGCCATAAGAACCTTTCAATTCGCGATCTAAACAAACGACTCTTCCTTCCGCAGCGTGATGAGGCAGTTATCTCTGAATTAAAAAAGGCTATGCGTGAAGTCGACAATCCACGTATAGCAATCTTTTCTCCGTCAATTGAACACAGTAACCGGTTTGCCGAAATGCTGTCTGCCGCTGGAATACCATGCGCAGCTCTTTCAAAAGTCGACAAAGCAGAACGAAGGAGGCGCCTTTTATCGTTTGCTGCCGGAAATTACCAAGCTGTATGTGCTGTTGATGTTATGAATGAGGGGATTGATATTCCAGATGTCAACATTTTAGTATTCTTAAGGGCCACTCATTCAAGGAGAATATTTGTCCAGCAATTAGGTCGTGGATTACGACTTTCAGAAGGTAAGGAAAAAGTAATTGTACTAGATTTTGTTTCTGATATAAGGCGCATGGCAGAGATGATTGATATGAACAACGAGGGAAAAGCAAAAGGTGCAGAGCATGAAGTAGTATATTTGCGTGAGGGGTTCGTTTCGTTTTCTGATGCAAGGGTCGAGAGCTTCGTCAATATGTGGCTGGAGGATGTAGCGGATCTCAGTGGATCTGATGACGAAGTAAAACTGAAATTCCCGGAGGGATTGTAAGATGGCTAATGCTTTACCTAAAAACATCCAAGCAAAAGTTAAGCGCGCAGTTTATAAAAAAGCTGACGAATTTGGCTACATGGAGTGTAGCCGAATAGAGAGCGGTCGTTTTTTGGACATTTTAGTTGATGATCCCGATGTCGGCAAAATCATTATCGAGTATATGCCTAAAGAGCGGGTAAGGACCTACATTAAAGATGGAATCCTTAATGCATATACTAAGGAGGCTACCAAAAAAGCTTTGGCGGGTTCTACACCAACGAACACAATACAGGCTGTTTTTAATGAAACAGCATCTGTTATTCAAGAGGGCAAAGGTAAACAGAGCGGTCTGTTTGTGTTAAGGTCGGAGTCCGGAAATATTTATGTAGTAAGTGGAGGCACTGTCCTCAAATGGGAAACTGCGTTGCGAAAGGCATTGGAAATAATAGCGAATGAGCCCAATCTTACTGTTAATGGTATAGCGCCCGGCATTTGCTTGAAGCTATCAGTGGCGGGCCAATCACTAACAGAAGCTGATAAGACACATATTATTGCTGCTGTTGGAGCAGTAGGAGTAAAGGCTGTTTTCTGTAAGGCATAAAAGCTCTTGCATGAACTACTTAGTGGGAGCAGACGAGCGATTTAACGATTACAATAAAACTGAAAGTCACAATCTCTGTAAAAAGCAAGGTCTACAACTCGACTGTGAACGATATTCTAAACCGTCACCGCAAGGAATTAAAGCTGTCTAAAATATCCATACACGGATTAAGGCATATGCACGCTTCATTGCTGCTGTTTGTGGGCGTTTCGATTGCCGGCGTTGTCTACAAATTGGGTCGCGCCAGCATGACAACAACGCAGAAAACGTATCTGCACATAATTCAGGAATTCGAAAATTAGGACGCTAATCTGGTAATGCATTCTATTTGGTGATTAAACAAACACAATCAACGAAACGGCTTGCGGTGATGAAAAGTGATAATAAAAAACAATGATTGCAATGATACATATCATTGCATTTATCACAAAACTTGGTTGGTTGACTTTACGCGCAAAAAAACGCATGAGTTATACAGACATACTTCAAAATTCAGACAGTAGTAGTAAAAAGCAGAGCTGAAATCTGCGCGTTCACGCCCATGAATTGTAAGTTTTTATTCCATATACATCAGGGAAAGCAACTTGCTTTCTCTTTTTTTTATGCTGAATCGGACTTTATTTCATGCCGTTATTCAGCAGTAAGTTAGTAGAATTCATACCAAAATATGTAATTATATGGTGCTTTTACTACCATAAAAAACGGGAAATTTACGATTTTTTAGATTTACATTACCTTTGCAAAAATCAATCGGTAGTAGTATTTTAGTAGTAAAAGGTTTGCACAGCCACCACATCTTGCAGCGATTTGCCGTTAAAAAAGCCGCTCGGAACATTGACACCTTACTAGTGCCGTGGCAGACGAATAGTATCTTGTACATCTGTGTTGTTCCTTTCAAGGGGCTTTGTATTGCGTTATTTTGCGTACCGGCAGATTTTACGGATTTGCGGTTGATTTCACAGAAACACGGCAAATCGGGGCAAATTGCGGACGCGTGTAGTAGTCAGATAGTAGTAAAAATCCGGGGTTTTACTACTAAGGGTCATGCAGATGATTTTATTATAGCAATATTTCCAGAGGATTGCAATACTATTTATTACATTATTCCTCGGCATTAAACATAATTGTGAAGAAAAGTTTCTGGCAGCAGCTTGTATCTGTATACAACTCCATTTTCATCGTTTATATTATAAATGCCGTTTTCGCCCACAGGTTTCTTTAATTTGTTCATAACTGATGGATGTTCTTCTCCAATTAGAACAGCTCCCATTTTCTCAAAGACATGTTTACTGTGAAGATTGTTTGACTTTATCCTTATCAAGAAAAAGTCTATATTGTGTTCAATGCAAATCTTCTGTGCGAGCAGCTTAACAACATTTGCGGCTATTCCCTGATTGCGCTTGCTTTCTACAAGATTAAGTCCCAGTTCGGGAGTATTGCTCTCACAATTTATTAATTCAATGCATCCGCAAAATTGCTCGTTTTCGTTCTCATAAATAGAATAACACTTGTCGTTCCCTTTGCTTAACTCATTTAATGTCGCATCCCACATTATATCCATAAGGAACGACGAGTTGACGCCATTTATCTGACGCTGCAGCTCCATGAAATTATTTTTGTCAACATACTCCAATTGATATAAGATGTAACCATTGCCAATCGCATATAAATTTCTCATACTTTGTTCCTCCGCTATGGAAAAGGAGCAACCACAGTGATTGCTCCTACAGTGCACTTGTTTTTATAGCCAGCTTGTTGGCGGGAATACCAGTTAATCGACCTTGTTATATCCATTTTGATATCCGTTACATTGTTGCTGTTATATTAATAGAGAACTACACATAAAATTCTTCGAACGTATCAAGGCACAGACACCCCAGACGTCCTTTAGGGTAGCACGCGCCGCAGTCTATAAAGATATTCCTGCCGTTCTTATAGATTTCGGGCTTTCCTGAGAAATATGGCGTAGGAGTATGCCCCATAACCGTAAATATGCTATTGTCATCAAAATACTGCTGCGATGGGTCGGGTCGGCAGGAAAGCAAGTCGTCGTCCGTGTATTCGCTTAATTTCTTTCCAGGCTTGTAATTTCCAAGCCCTGCGTGAACAAGCACAAAAGATTTATCTCCGACATCGACTGTTTCTAACAGTGTGAATTCTCTTAGATAATCAATAACTTTTCTTCTCTGGCGGGAATCGAGTTTGCAGAAATCTGAAAGTGTGGTTTTTCCGGCGTTACTGATCCACACCTGAAGCGCCTGTGAAAGATTGACATCAAGCTCGCCGCTTTTCACAAGTGCCTTATCTACTTTCGGAAGCAGTTCCAGAGCTATTAAGTCATGGTTTCCCATAAGAGGGTACACATTTGGGCGGCTCATCATGTCAAGCAATACCTTCATAGGCGCTTCTCCACGATCCACTACATCGCCTATCACATAAAGGACATCGCTTTCTTTAAAGTCAATTTTGCGAAGAATTTCTTCGTATTTATCGTACATTCCGTGAATATCGCTTATAACATAAGTCATAAGGAAATCCCCCTTTATTCGCTTGTTCCTTTAGCATTATTATTCGTTTTTACAGCAATAGATGTTCATTGCTATTTCAAACCATTTTTCGTATATTTCTTCGCTTGTCAGGTTGCTTATCTCTTTTGAAAACCGCTCATAATGGTCAGCTCTTACAACAAGATGATTTCCGAAACCCATATAAATATGTTTCCAGCCTTCATTTACTCTGGTTTTCATATTTGTTGTTGATTCGTCTAATAATAAATAAAGCAATATTTCACCAGATGTTTTTTCATTTTCCATTGGACCATTAAAACAGCAGCCATTTAATGCGGGAAAGCTCTTCTTGACATCTTCCCAAGGTGTTTCTTCGGATAAGTAATTTATTGTGAAATAATTACCGTCATCAGTGACAAAATCCATATAACCGCCCAAACCCATTGCTCCGGGCTCAGCCAGCGAATACATAACTACTTTATTAAAATTAAATCTTTCTTTGTTCATTTTTAGTCCTCCCGTGAGGCAAACCAGGACGTTTCCCGATTTGCCTTTTCTTCCATTAATTCCCTATCAATCAAAAGTACCGGAATGATTTTTCAGATATGGCATAACAGCCTTATGTCTTTTATCAATTGAAATGCACATATCGGTGCCATCTGCTTTCTGAATAAGAGGTTTTAGTGCTAAAATATAGTGCGCCTCGGTGTCTTTTCTGGCTTTGTTTAGGTAGATCCCTGTTTCAAGCAGAGCAACTGAAATGCTATTGTTCCCTAACGTGTCGCCTAGCCCAAACAACTCTGGAAAATGGCAAATATTGTAAGCGTGTACAACAAGACGCTGAACCGTTCTTATACTTTCCCCTATGTACAGGTGCTTCCCGTTAAGCTTTAGGCAGTACACTGCGAAAAGTTTGTCTTTATAATGATTCTGTATAAGAGCCTTCAACGTGGGAATATTCTCCCTTATCCAAGCCGCGCCTTCTTCGGAAAAAGCCCAATCCTGTGCAGGACGAAAGAGGTCTTTCAGATAATGCTGAAAGGTATCGTTGTTTGATGTCGTATTCATGTGTGAATCTCCTTTCGATTTCGGCTTTGCCGTTAAGAGCATTATAACACGAAAGGTCAAAGAGATGATTAACCGCTCCAGGTTGTGGTGAATTCAACTATTTTGATCGCCTGTTTTCTGTGTATTCTATACAACCCTTGATGCTTAATTTATATAGAATGTTCTCATTATGGGCAGATATTTCTTCTCTTAAAACCTGCTCTGTCGTTTGAATTCCACTTTTTTCAATTACCTTAAATGCTTCAGCCAGTCCTGCATCAACCAGCACTTTAAGACCTGCCACAATGCCGGACTTTGTGTATTTGGCATCCAGAGTTTTCCCAAAATTATATAGCATATCCAGAGTAACCGAACGCCCCGGTAAATAATTGACAAAGCAGCACTTAACTTTTAAAAAACCTGTCATGTACTTTGCCAGCGGAGTATTAATAGTGTCTTTGTTAAGTTGAAATTCAAATTCTTTGTTGTTATCAGAAAATAACATATTAAAAACTCGCTTGGCGTTTGAAGTGGTATTATCAAGGCTTACTGTATTGCAAAGCCTATCAATATCTGTAAACGTTGCTATATATAGTATCTTTCTATTATTTAAAGCATTGATTATTTCCTGACTAAGTTTGTTTTTCTCAAGATGTCTCCAATTGTTGATGGCAGTAACGGAAACCGTACTGTCCTTAGTTTCAACAGCAGTATCCATTTGAATCTGTTTATTGGAGTTCGTATTCAAATATCTCAGAATCTCATCGCAGTCGTAAATATATTTATAGGTAGCACTCATTATTATTCTCTCCAATATAGATTGATAGGAACAATCGGTTTCACTTAATTATAGCACAGAATTTCAGATTTGCATAGTACCAAAAAGAAAACGCCCTGCAAAGCGCAGGGCAAAATCTTATAGCGTATTATCCCATCACTCTGAACATTTCCTGTGTTTTCTCTCCACCAAGCTTATCCATCTCCCTGCGGGCATTTTCAATCTCTGCTATTCGATCGAGTTCGTCCTGAGCGTCCTCAAGTCCGAGATGTGTGTAAGTATTCAGAGTAACACCGATGTCGCTGTGTCCCATAAGGTATTGCAGCGTTTTCGGGTTCATGCCGGATTTCGCCATATTGCTGCAATAGGTGTGGCGGCAGACGTGCGGAGTGATACTCGGCATTTGCAGGCGGTAAATCTCGTTGTACCGATTCACCATATGCTTTAATCGGTGTTCCCAGTGCATTGCGACCAGCGGCATTCCATTTTTATCGTAGTACAGAAATCCCGCGTACCCATCTATTATTCGTTCGCGTTTTGGTGGTTCTCTGTCCTCAATTATGGCACGGAAGCACCCGACAACATCATCGGTGAGCGGCAGTTTTCTTGTACCAGCTTTGGTCTTGGTAGGCTCAATATGGTAAGTGCTGTCCGAAGTCCGCTGCAATTGATGGTCGATATTCAGCACTTTTTTCTGTAAATCTATATCTTTAAGTGTAAGCCCGCAAAATTCTGAAATTCGCAGTCCGGTGTGAAACAGTATGTATATTGCTTCATAATATTTGCAGTAGCAATTGTCGTCGTGCACAAATTTAAGAAACCGCCGCATATCCTCGCGGCTGATGGCTTCTCTTGTAACGCTGTCGTTGACCACGACACCCGCAAGCTGAAATCCGAACGGGTTCTTGTTCAGGATATCATCATCGACCGCCATCTGGAACGCAGGTCGCAGAATTCCTCTGACTGTTTTTACCGTGCTGTACCCTCTGCCGTCTTTCTGAAGTTTTATCAGAAACAGCTTAGCGTCCGAGGTTTTGATGTGCGAAATCTTTTTTGCACCGAATTCCTCGTTTTTGAGAATATTCATAACGAAATTGTAGTTTGCCACCGTGCTGGGTCTGGAACCCGTTTTTGTGGAAAGATAACGCTCGGTTATCTCAACGACTGTGAGATTAAGTTTTTGTGGGTCAAGCTGCGATTCAATATCGCGCCCTATCTGCTTTTCAAGTTCGCGGAGTGATGGCGTAGCTTTCTTTCCTGCCGGAAGTTTATCCGTGGGTTCAAGCCGCCAGCTGTAAACGAATTTTGCTTTGTCGCCGACATAGTATTTGAATTGATACTTCCCATCAGCGCGGATCGATTCGCCGGCACGGAGCAGGCGGTGCTTTGAGTCGCGCCTTATTTTTCTTAGTGTTGCCATGCTTTTCTCCTCCTGAGTTCTGTGTGTTCATCAAGGTATTTTTCAAAAATCGTGCGGATAATAAGTCTGCGGCCGCCGTAAAACGCTATGAAATCAAGTTGTGTACCGCTTCTGATAAGAGCAAGGAACTTTCTGCTGCTCAAATCAAAAAGCAGAATGGTTTCATTGGGGTTAAGAAGGTCTTTTTCGCCCAGTTCGGTTTTCGCCATAAAATCTCACTCCCTTCATGACGTTTTCCGTTCAACGGTCATTACTATATATTACTCTTAATCGTAAAAATAGCAACTACTAACGGCAGAATAAATAAAATCAGATCGTAGAAGTATTGCAGAGAAACTCCTCGAATTTTGTGCGATTTATGAGGTATCTGTTTCCGCTGTAAACCGAGAACACTCCGAGGTTTTCCTCCGCCAGTCGCCGCATTTTCTTTACCCCGATGTTAAAATACTCTCCTGCTTCTTTTATCGTGAGCAGGTACTTTTCTCCGGTTGTCATTTCTTTCATTGTAAATCCTCCATTCTGAACCACTACGCTGCTGTTCAAGTGGCAGCAATACCGTAAGTGGTTCGCATAAATATGCTTTCAACTATAAAAGGACAGCTATTCAAGATTTCCGAACCAAAAATAAAAAAAAATTACCCGCCAAGGAAAAATCCTCAGCGGGTAACAAGAATAGATTTTTAATATAGAGATGATTCTGCAAGATTAAGCATACTAATCAAACAAATTGTCTAGCTTTGGATACAACGGCATTCCCTTTCCTTCGCGAACATCAATCTTGTTTTCTCTTTCGACTTTCTGTATCATAGTTTTTAGTGGGGATGTCTGTTTCTCAGTCATAGAACTCAAGATTTTCTTACCACTTTTGGTTTTAGCTTTTATGCGAATTGCTGCTGTAATAAGGACTTCGTCTTCACCTATCTCAGTTTGATATTCAAGATCATATCCCACACCATGCTGGCAGTAGCCACCGCCGGGTTTCATATTCTTATGAGGCTTCAATATAGTTGCAAAATTAATCATTATTATCCAAGCATTCCTTTCCGGTTCTATCACGATAGAACCATACCATTCTTCTGTCGACCTCATAGTACTTGCAGTCAAAAAACTCACAGATTGCCTTTAATTCTGCTTCCGATGTAAGCTCAAGGTCTATGCACTTTTCGATTTCAGGTCTAATATAATCACTATCACTTTGAAAGCTAACCATCTGGTCAAAACAACTGCTTGCGAACTGGTAAAGCGGCATTCCCAGTCTTTCAGCAAGCTCTGCTATCATATTACAAGTATCCATCGAAAAGCCAAATTCGTTCTGTATATCTATGAATTCATCTGGAATTTCAATAAATTCTTCTCGCAGCGCTTCCTTATTCAATATTATTTCCTCCATTTCCGATGCCGCCTCTGTCCGGGTAACGGTCAGATTTATCCTGTTGTCAGGCGCGGACTTATTTTCTTTTAGTACTTGTTTTGGTGTGAAATCTACTATATGACGGAAATCTCTGCTCATAGCAGACTCTGCACTATAGCCAAAATCAAGAGCAAGGTGATTTAATGGATATGTAGGGTTTTCCTTTATTTTCCTACAGATGAAGAAGATTTTTCTCATTTTTATATAGAGGAAAAGACTCTCATCTAAGACTGCATCAAAACAGTTCTTATAAAACTTTGAGTTAAACCCTGTCTGCTTACTTACTCCCAAAATTATCTCGTTGGGTTTCCATTCGATGTGCTCGTCAATATAGTCTAGAGCAATATTCAACATATTTCTGCCTGCCATATGCAAACCTCCTTTGTGTTTGTGATTTTATTATAACACACTAAAACCACTTTGTCTTAACATTTTCAGAGCACATTATGTCAATTTCTTGTTCCGAATGAAATTTAATGTCCACCAAGGAAATCAATCCAAGGTGGGCATTGTGCTGTGATTATATAGTTTTATCTGAGTAATTTATTAACACGCTTCTGCACCGCAGAATAATCATATCCTGCTGCAGTCAGTTTCTGCTTTCGTTCTGCACCATTACCCCAATCCCCACGGATAACCTCTTTGGCGAGCTGCTCAACGGTTTTCTTTACGGGGGTGGGGTTCACATATTCGCAAAAGCAAATATCCCCGTCAACTTCATACCCGTCAATCTTATCCAAACCCCACTGCCACATAGTCTGACCGTAGCTGTGCTTTGACGGACAGTTTGGGCTGTTAGTCCAGTGAGCAAGCCAGATGTCATACTTGCCGACAATCCTGCTCTTGTCGTAATAGTTCTCCATAAAGGACGGATTTGTATAAACTCCGGGCTTGAATCCCGCCTGCCTTATCTTTTCGCAGAAAGCAATTGCCATCTTTGTGCGTGTGTCCGTATTCAGACCGCTGATCTGCTTTTTCTCTTCCATGTCGAAGAATACGGGATATGTCGGGGACAGTTCCTTAATCACAGAAATACATTTCTTGGCTTCCGCCTCTGCCTGCTCAACGCTCATTGCATAGCTGTACCAGTAAAATCCGTAGTCAATGCTGTGTTTCTTGCAGTCCGCCACGAACTTATCCATAGTAACATCTTTCTTGGTGGAAAAACCCGCACGGATAATCGCAAATCTCACACCAGCCTGTTTCAGCGCAGGAAAGCTGATGCCCTCCTGACAGTAGCTTAAATCAACACCTTTAATCTTCATCTTCGTCCTCCTTTTCGCTTCTCTTATGCAGCTGCTCCAGTACATCTTTCAGCTTCTTCGGAACGGGCAGACCAAGGTGCGCAGCGTTCTCAAGCAGTGAAATACCCTCGTTCGACAGATAGAAGAATATCACCGCAGTGCGCAGAACAGATATCAAGAATATGCCCGCCGCCGACCAGAGCGAAGATAAGCGCCTTTCTGCATATTCCCTTGAATCCTACCGAGCTTGACAGCTTCTTGTCCGAGATTGCGCACATCACTCCGGTTATGTAGTCGATCACCAC
>ULPP01024134.1_pt1 | contig 28535 bp, 24 predicted proteins | sample 1953531 | NCBI WGS metagenome assembly ULPP01 (sample SAMEA4835630, study PRJEB28245) | human gut metagenome | biome: gut microbiome; material: fecal sample | place: Denmark | collected 2008
CGCTTGTCGCTTTTAGCATTCCGTGCTTGTTCATTAGTTTGATTACTCCTTTCAAAATTAATTTAAAGGGCAATCTGCCCTATTTTTGAATTTCTGTCATAAATAATATTATCACATAATTATCACAATTACCATAATTTTATTAATTAAAAAATAAATACGGCAATATTTACAAATAATTTGAGCTACTTATGTGTATTATGCCTTATGCTTTGTAAAATTTAGCGGAGTCGACTATGCTTATACGGTGCTTTATGTAAGGTCAAAAAAAGCAAAGGAACCCGACATAACAATCGGATTCCTTTTTGAAAAAATATATTATTTGTCGCCCGACTTAGTGATTAAACCTGCAATCAAGCCAAAGAATATTGCCGCAGAAATACCTGCCGCAGCACTTTTAAGTCCGCCCGTGAGAATACCGAGAGCGCCGTCCGCAGCAAGTCCCTCTTTTACGCCCTGACTCATCAAAAAACCGAAACCGCTGATAGGAACTGCCGCTCCTGCGCCCGCAAACTCGGCGAAGGGTTCGTAAAGTCCGACTGCGCCCAAAATCACACCTGCCACCACAAAGCCTGTAAGTATTCGGGCGGGAGTAAGTTTTGTTTTATCAATTAAAATCTGACCGATTACGCAAATAAGTCCACCTGTCCAAAATGCATTTATATAATCCATAACAATTCCTCTTTACAAGATTTTATTACCTTTAGTTATTTGCAAATGTGCGATTTTTATTCCGAAATGTGACAGAAAAATGAAAATTTGTGTAGCCGCTATGATTTTTCATAAAAAATATACACAAAACTGTTTTTATATAGTATAATATATGCTGTTGCGATATGACTTTGCGGAGTACACAAAGTTTTTATATGCTTACTATTATTAAGGAGTGAACAAGTCACATGGTTGAGGTTAAAAAACTCACAAAAAATTACGGCAACATCAAAGCTGTTGATAATATCAGCTTTACTGTTGGCGAGGGCGAAATCCTCGGATTTCTTGGCCCGAACGGTGCCGGAAAATCTACCACTATGAATATAATCACAGGGTATATTTCTTCCACATCGGGCACAGTAACTATTGACGGAAAGGAAATACTTGAAAATCCGAAAGAGGCAAAGGCAAAAATCGGTTACCTCCCCGAAATTCCACCGCTTTACACTGATATGACGGTGAAAAAGTATCTTGAATTTATGTTTGACCTCAAAAAGGTTAAACTTCCTAAAAAAGAACACATTGAAGAGGTTATGCGACTTGTTCGTATTACCGAACAGGCAGACAGAATTATTAAAAACCTATCAAAAGGTTATCGTCAGCGTGTCGGTTTTGCCCAGGCTTTGCTCGGCAATCCGCCCGTGCTTATTCTGGACGAGCCGACTGTCGGACTTGACCCTATGCAGATTATCGAAATCAGAAAACTTATTAAAAGTCTTGGCAAAAAGCATACCATTATATTATCTTCTCATGTGCTGTCTGAAATTTCCGCAACCTGCGACAGAATTCTTGTTATTTCAAACGGTAAAATAGTTGCCGATGCAAAGACAGACGAGCTTTCGTCTTCTACCGCAGGCGAAGAAAAACTTGCGCTTGTAGTCGAGGGTGCCGCTTCGGATATTATCTCTGCAATCAAAAACATTCCTGCGGTTATTCGTGTAAATAAAATCTCCGAAAAGAACGGCAACTCGGCAAAATATATGGTTGAGTACGAAAAAGATCACGACATATGCCGTGATGTATTTAACGCAATGGCAAGAATCGGCTGTCCGATTCTTGATATGCAGTCGGGCAACGAAACACTTGAGGAAATGTTCCTTAAGCTTACTGCTAACGGCAATTATGACACAGTCGGAGGTAAAAAATAATGGTGGCAATTTTAAAGCGAGAGCTTTCTTCTTATTTTAATTCAGCCGTTGCCTATGTTGTAATGGCGGTATATTTCCTGTTTTCGGGCTTATTTTTCAGTATGATTTGTATTGAAAACGATACTTCAAGCCTTTCCTATGTTTTCGGAAATATGTTTATTATTATTCTTTTTATAATTCCTATTATCACAATGAAGAGCTTTTCAGAGGAAAAGCGTCAGCGTACAGATCAGGCGCTCCTTACATCGCCTACAAGCCTTTTTGAAATTGTAATGGGCAAGTTCCTCGGAGCACTTATTCTCTTTGCAATATGCTCGCTTATCTTTGTTGTATATGCACTTGTAATTTCATTCTTCACTTCTCCCGACTGGGCGGTTGTGCTTTGTACCGTACTCGGACTTTTGCTTTTAGGCTCTGCTCTTATTGCAATTGACATTTTCATCTCTGTACTTACAGAAAGTATGATTATTTCCGCAGTTGCAGGTATGGGCGTAGGTCTTCTTATTTATATGCTAAGCAACCTTTCAAGCAACATCACCGTTGACTGGATCGCAACTATTGTTAAAAAAATTGATTTTCTTACATACTACACAAACTTTACATACGGTATGCTTAATCTTACAGACATTATATTCTTTTTAAGTGTTACGGGATTGTTCTTGTTCTTTACCGCCCGTGTACTTGAAAAAAGACGCTGGAGCTAAGGAGGTAAAGAGCAATGAGCGAATTGAAAAAAGACACCGTGGCAGAAAACACTGCCGAAGTTAAAACAAAAATAGACGACGATAAAGCGGCTAAGACCGAAAAAACCGAAAAGCCTAAGAAAGACAAGAAAAACGGCGGATTTAAGAATTTCTTAAAATCAAGAAAAGCCCGCCACGGCTCAATTGCGGCGGCAATTGTTGCAATTGTAATCGCACTTGTTATCGTTCTCAACATAGTGGTTTCGCTTCTCGTTGGAAGATTCCCGAATATGGTTCTTGACTTTACCAAAGAATCTTCATTTGCACTTGAAAACGACACTATAGACTATGTTTCTCACATTGACAAAGACATTACAATTACTGTTCTTACAACAGAAGAAAAGTTTGAGGGTTCGGGTGCGTATTACATTCAGGCAAACAAACTCCTTGAAAAAATGGAGAGCGCATCAAACGGCAAAATCAAGCTTAATTACATTGACCTTTCAAGCAATCCGTCTATTTCACAGAAATATGCAGACGCAGATTGGAGCAAAAACTCAAATATGATGATCGTCGAGTGCGGCGACCAGTACAGAGTGCTTACAATTGACGACTGCTTTGAATACGACAAGGATTACTATTCACAGTACGGCACTTACTATGTAACATCTTCACTTGTTGAGCAGGCCGTTGTTACAGCTATTCTCAATGTTACTACAGAAGACAAAGTTGTAGTTGATATGATTACAGGTAACCAGGAGCAGGATTCGTCGGCAATCAAAACTCTTTTACAGAACAACGCTTATCAGGTAAACGATGTTTCTCTCGCTACAGGCGACCTTGATGAGGAAGCTAAGTTTGCAATCCTTTATGCACCGTCTGTTGACCTTGACGAAAGCACAGTCGAAAAGATTTCAAAGTGGCTTGACAATGACGGCAAATACGGCAGAAACCTTATCTTTATCCCTACAGAAAACAATGTAGACACTCCAAACATTGACAGTCTTTTAAACGAGTGGGGTATGCAGGTAAATCCGGGCTATGTTTATGAAACAAGCACAGACCGCCTTGTAAGCAACAGCTCACCGTACATCTTCACAGTTGACTACACCGACTACTACACAACAGGACTTAAAAATCCTAACATCCCTGTTGTAACACTCTTTGCAAGAAGCGTTACACTTTCGGATTCAAGCGTTTCACACGCACTTCTTACAACATCTACATCAGCAGGTATTTACCCGACAGACGCAGATGACACTTGGAATTACAAAAACGGCGTTACAGGCGAAAATATTAATGTTGCCGCCGAGGGTGTTAAGTCAAATACAGACAATGCATCTTCAAAGGTAGTTGTTTTCGGTTCATATTCAATGTTTACTTCTGACATTATGTCATACAACAGCTTTAACAATTCAGGCTACTTTATGAATATGATTAACACACTTGCAGATAAGGACGATGCGGGTATTACCATTGAGGGTAAATCAATGCAGAATGCCGAGCTCGGAATTACCGATGCAACAACAAAGAACACTCTCTTCGTTATATTTGTAATCGTAGTTCCTGTTGCAGTTCTCGTAACAGGCATTGTAATGTGGTTACGCAGGAGGAACAAATAATGAAAAAGAATGTTAAACTTCTTATTATAATCGCAGCCGCAGCAGTTGTGCTCGTAGGCGTAATGCTGTTGCTGATATTCCTGCCGAAATCAGGCGATAACGCAGACCCGATGGACAGCATTGACCCGGGTATTGATATGTCAACATCTGTTGATGGAAACGGTATGCACCAGGCAACCATCAAAACAAACGATAAGGGCGAAATTGAAAATAACAGCTACGGTACTTTGATTGATTATGTGCCAGCAAAGATTTCAACAATCAATGTTGAAAACACATCGGGTACACTCGACATAAAGTCCGAAACTCCCGTTGATGATAACGGCAAGACAGAAAAAACCATTTATACTCTTGTAGGCTTTGAAGATTTTGATTTGCAGACAGGCTACGCCGATGCAATCGCAAACGATGCTGCGGCACTTGATTTCAGCAAAGTAATCAGCCTTGACGGTGCAAAATCTTCGGAGTGCGGTTTTGACAATCCGAAAGCAACAGTCCTTGTTACATATACAGACAATACAAAGGCTAAATTCATTGTAGGCGGCGATGCTCCGTCATCGGCAGGAACATATGTAAAGTTCGGTACATCCGACACAATCTACCTTGTAGCAAGCGATGCCGTAGACTCGTTCTCATACAGCCTTACCGATATGTTCTCAAAGGCAATCAATGATGCCGCATCGGATACAGACAATTCACAGTTCAGCAAAATTACACTTTCGGGTAAAAACTTCCCGCAAGCCGTAGTTCTTGAACCGAACAACGACGGAAAGAACTCCGCTGCAACAGTTATCACTTCACCTAATAAGGCTTACGCAAGCGAAGATGCAAGCAGTAAGGTATCGGGTGCAATCAGAGGCTTGTATGCCAAGTCGGTAAAAATGGTAAAACCGTCCGACGCTCAACTCAAAGAACTCGGACTGGCAGATCCGTATGTAACTCTTGAGGCTGTGTATCCGGACACAACAATAAACCTTATTGCATCACAGCCTGACGGCTCGGGCAATGTAAACATTATGGAAAAGGGCGGAAAAGTTGTTTATTCAATGGCATCCGCAAACTTGCCTTGGGTAGATATGAGTTACGAAAAACTTTCGTCAGAGTATGTTCTCCATCCGCTTATGACGGCTGTTTCCACACTTACGGTAAACAACGGTTCCGACACTTATACCTTTGACATAGGCACAAAGGAAACCGCTACAACAAACGAAGACGGCGAGGAATCAACTACAACCACAACATCTGTAATGTACGGTGACAGTGAGATTAACTCATCATACTTCTCAACATTCTTCCAGAACCTTACATTACTTAAGAAAAGCGACACAAGCAGTGACAAGCCAAGCGGAAAGGCGGTATTTACAGCCGAGTACAAATATACAGATGGCAGTACAGATACAGTTAAATTCTATGATGCAGACGGAAACAAATACCTTGCAGAGGTAAACGGCATAAGCGTAGGACACCTTTACAAGACAAATCCAAGTAAACTTATAGAACAGGTTAAAACTGTAGCAAATAATAAAGAGGTTTCAGACTTCGCAATATAATTTGTTATAATAAACGCTGCACAGCCCGATTCAAGAAACGAATCGGGCTGTGTTTTTGCTCTTTGTAAAAATTAGGTTTAGCAAAGTGCTTTGTCAAGGCAATTATAAAAGTTTGGTCGACCTTTTCAAAGGTCGTGGGTGTGGGCAAAGCCCGCAAATACTTTCCGTTTATGCAATCTAACGATAGCCAAACAGCTTGCTGTTTGACGGCTTGAACAAACAGGCGAAAGCCTTTGCGAGAGCAACAAAAGAAAATACACTTCATTTTCATAGTCAACGCAATGCGTTGACTATTTTTTAGCATTTCTGTTTATAATGGCTGTCGCCTGTTTTAACAAACTTAGTTTTAGCACGCAAACAGCGACGCTGTTTGCGACCGAAGAATTGTTATATCGGAAGATAATTATGGGCGCTGCCCAAACCCGCAAGCCTTTAAAAAGGCTTGACCTAAATTTTAAATTATTTCGCTTAACTCGTGCGATACACCATAATTACCCGGCTTTTTTTAAAGACCCTAAAAACCACAAAACGCAAAAACCGCCCGACATCACTATGCCGAGCGGTAATTTTTATATTAAATTATAAATTCTAAATTACTTATCCTGAGCAGCTGCTTTGATTTTCTTTGCAAGATGCGGAGCTGTAAGCTCAAACTTATCGAGAAGTTCAAGAGCAGGGCCGCTGTAACCAAAGCAATCGTTTACGCCAACCTTTGTTACCTTAACAGGATATTCCTCACTTACTACAGAACATACAGCGTCACCAAGACCACCGATTACATTATGCTCTTCAATTGTAATGATTCTGCCTGTTTCTTTTGCAGCCTTAACGATGATTTCTCTGTCGATAGGCTTGATTGTGTGAATATTAATAAGGCGAGCGTTAATGCCCTCTTCCTTAAGCTGCTTACAAGCCTTAAGAGCCTCATTTACACAAAGACCTGTTGCAATAACTGCCACATCATCACCGTCAAGGAGTGTAATACCCTTGCCAAGTTCAAATGTATAAGTTTCAGGGTCGTTAAAGCTCTCAATAGCAAGTCTGCCAAGACGGATATATACAGGACCGTCGTACTCGATAGCTGCCTTTGTTGCAGCCATCATCTCGTAGTGGTCGGCTGGGTTGATAACTACCATACCCGGAATTGTACGCATAATACCGATATCCTCAAGGCACTGGTGAGTTGCGCCGTCTTCGCCTGTAGAAATACCTGCGTGGCTGCCTGCGATCTTAACATTAAGGTGCGGATAAGCAACCGAGTTTCTGATCTGCTCAAATGCTCTGCCTGTTGCAAACATTGCAAATGATGCCGCTACAGGAATTTTGCCTGCTGCCGCAAGACCTGCCGCAACGCCTACCATATTGCCCTCGGCAATACCGCAGTCGAAAAATCTTTCTGGAAATTCCTTTTTAAAAATACTTGTCTTTGTTGCCGCTGCAAGGTCAGCGTCAAAAACAACGATGTCCTTGTTAGTCTTAGCAAGCTCGCAAAGTGCCATACCAAAGCTCTCACGAGTAGCAATTTTCTTTGATTCAGCCATTAGCAGTTGCCCTCCAATCTGTCAATTTCAGCCTGAAGCTCGGCTGTTGCCTGCTCGTACTGCTCTTTGTTAGGAGCTGTACCATGCCAGCCAACCTGATTTTCCATAAATGAAACGCCCTTGCCCTTTACTGTCTTTGCAAGGATAGCAACAGGCTTGCCCTTAACTTCTCTTGCCTTGTTAAGTGCGTCCTCAATCTGATTGAAGTCATGACCGTCTATCTTAAACACTTCAAAACCAAAACTCTCAAACTTTTTGTCGAGCGGCTCAATGCCTGCAACTTCGTCAACTGTACCGTCAATCTGCAAACCGTTCTGGTCAACGAAAATCACAAGATTGTCAAGCTTATTGTGAGCGGCAAACATAGCAGCCTCCCATACCTGACCTTCTTCAACCTCGCCGTCACCGAGTACAGAATATACACGGTAGCTCTTGTTGCTGATTTTTGCGGAAAGCGCCATACCGCAAGCCGCAGAAATACCCTGTCCGAGTGAGCCTGTGCTCATATCAATACCGGGTGTGCCCTTCATATCGGGGTGACCCTGTAACATTGCGCCTACATGACGGAGCTTTGAAAGCTCGTCCCATTCAAAATAGCCCTTAAGTGCAAGAACCGCATAAAGGCTTGGGCAACAATGGCCCTTTGAAAGAACAAAACGATCTCTGTCCTCCCACTTAGGATTCTTAGGGTCAACATTCATTTCCTTAAAGTAGAGATATGTGAAAATATCCGCTGCCGAAAGGCTACCGCCCGGATGTCCCGACTTAGCACAAAAAGTGCCGAGAATTGCTCCCATTCTTGCCTTTGTTGCAAGGATTTGGAGCTGCTTGATTTCTGAACTGTCCATTCCATTATCCTCCTGATTAACCTTAATATAAGTAATCAATTTCATATACATAGTAACATAATTGCAATAATTTATTTTTCGATATTGGAATTAAACCGCATTTTCATTAATTATGTCGGAACTTTCTTTAATTATTTTTACAACAGACTGAAATTGCAGATTATTTGTTTGTATTTTTAGCATAATTTTCAAAAAATTACGGCATAAATTGTAGCTTTTCCCTCTCGGTAGCTTGAATATTTTTCTTTGTTGTATTATAATATAATGTGGTTTATAGTTAATTTTTATAAGTTTACTTTTTGCAATTTTTAAAAAGGTTCAACAAATGTCTTAAATAACAAAATGATCATCGGAGGTGAATCTATGGCTGATATAAAATTATTTTCTTTAAAAGGTCAAGTTAAGGAGCTTAATTCTAATCAAGTACCTCTTGAAAAAGAATTACAACAATTACTTGAACAAAACATGTCTACCTTTTTTGGCGTTACTTTTCTTAAATCAGAGTACCGTATAACTAATGGTCGTATGGATAGCATTGGAATTGATGAAAATAATTGTCCTGTTATTTTTGAATATAAGCGTAGTGTAAACGAAAATGTAATAAATCAAGGACTATTCTATCTTGATTGGTTGCTTGACCATAAAGCAGATTTTAAACTTCTAGTTATGGATACACTCGGAAGTGAGCAGGCAGATAAAATTGATTGGAGTATGCCTTGTGTTATATGCGTAGCAAATGATTTTACGAAATTTGATGAACACGCAGTCAATCAAATGCAAAGGAACATTAAGCTAGTGAAATATAAAAAATTTGGAAATGATTTGATTTCTCTAGAATATCTTAATGCTCCTCAGGTACAGCCAATAGAATTTGATGATGGTTTTGTGAAACAAACTAAAAAAAGTAATTCGAAAGATAAAGATTTTGACCAGTATTTTAATGAGGCTGGTATAAAAAATCAAAATTTATTTTATTCTGTTCGTGATTATATTTTGTCCTTAGGTGACGATGTTTCTGAAAATAGATTGAAATTATATGTAGCATTTAAAAAAGTTCGCAACATAATTTGTGCTGAAGTGTATCGCAATAATGTTTGTTTACATCTGAGATTAAATCCGGATACTGTTGATTTAGCACAGGGGTTCATTGAAGATGTACGAAATAAAGGGCATTGGGGTACAGGCGATTTGCGTATAAATTTAAAATCTGTTGAAGATTTTGAAAAAGCTAAGCCTTTATTAGACAGAGCCTATAATGAAAACTAAGGAGATTTTTTAAATGGAATATACATTTTCCGACAGGGTTTCTAACCTTAAGCCAAGTGCAATCAGAGAAATTTTTAAATATGCGGCAGACCCCGAGGTTGTATCACTTTCTGCGGGCAACCCTTCCCCCGATGCCTTTCCCGCAAAGGAAATAGCAGAGATTTCCGCAAAAGTTCTTGCCGAAAATCCTATTTCCGTATTACAGTACAGCGTAAGCGAGGGCTACACTCCCCTGCGCCGACACCTTACCGAATATATGAAAAAAGAACATAACATTGGCAGAGAGGGTGACGATATTTTAATCACCACAGGTGCACAGCAGGTTATGGATTTATGCTCAAAGGCTCTTGTAAACGAGGGTGATGTTGTTATTTGCGAAGCGCCGTCTTTTATCGGTTCGCTCAACACATTCAGAAGTTACAACGCAAAACTTGTCGGCGTTCCCGTTGAGCCTGACGGAATGAGCATTACCGCCCTTGAGCAGGCGCTTAAAGACAACAAAAACGCAAAATTTATTTATACAATACCAAATTTTCAGAATCCGTCGGGCGTTACAATGAGCCTTGAAAAACGCAAGGCTGTTTATGAGCTTGCAAAAAAGTACGGCATTCTTATTCTTGAGGACAACCCTTACGGAGATTTAAGATACAGCGGCGAATTTATCCCAAACATCAAGAGCTTTGACGAGGACGAAATCGTAATTTACTGCGGTTCGTTTTCAAAGGTAATTTCACCGGGTATGCGTGTTGCTTACTGCATTGCGCCAAAGCAGATTTTCCAAAAACTCGTAGTATGCAAGCAAGGCAGTGATGTTCACACCAATATATGGTCGCAGTATGTTTGCGATGAGTTTATTACAAAATATGACTTCAACGCACATCTTGAAAAATTACGCAAGCTATACACTAAAAAAGCACAATTCTGTATGGATTTGCTCGACAAATACGCAAGTCCCGCAATTACTTATCATAAAATTGACGGCGGACTTTTCATTTGGTGCGACCTGCCCGAAAGCATTGATATGCCGTCATTCTGCAAAGAAGCCGTGCTCAAAAAGGTATGCGTAGTACCGGGCAATGCATTTCTTACAGACGAAAACGAAAAGTGCAACAGTTTCAGAATCAACTTTTCAACACCGACCGACGAACAGCTTGAAAAAGGCATTAAGATACTCGGCGAGCTGGCAAACAGCAAGCTGAAATAAAGGAGAATATTTATGGAAAACGAAAAGAAACAAATCGCATTCAGTGCCATTCAGCCGAGCGGCACAATAACACTTGGCAACTATCTTGGTGCCATCCGCAATTGGGTTACTATGCAAGACGAGTACAACTGCATTTACGCTCTTGCCGATTTACACACCATTACGGTAAGACAAGAGCCGGCTCAAATGAGAAAAAATATTCTCGACGCATACGCTTCAATTCTTGCTTGCGGAATTGATACAGAAAAGAGCCTTTTCTTCATTCAGAGCCATGTGCATACACACGCAGAAATGGCATGGGTGCTCGACTGCTACACACAGTTCGGTGAGCTTTCGAGAATGACACAGTTTAAGGACAAGTCGGCAAAGCACGCAGACAACATAAATGCAGGCTTGTTTACATATCCGTCACTTATGGCAGGCGACATTTTGCTTTATCAGGCAGATAAAGTGCCCGTAGGCGCAGACCAGCAGCAGCACATTGAGATTACAAGAGATATTGCAACCCGTTTTAACGGTCTTTACGGCAATGTTTTCAAAATTCCTGAAGGATTTATTCCAAAGAACGGCGCAAGAGTAATGAGCTTGCAGGACCCGACCAAGAAGATGAGTAAATCGGACGAAAATGTAAACGGCTGCGTACATCTTCTTGATACACCTGAGGCAATTATGCGCAAATTCAAGCGTGCGATTACTGACAGCGAGGCTCATGTTCACTACGGCGAGGGCAAAGACGGAATCAATAACCTTATGGGTATTTACAGCACAATCACAGGTCTTAGCTTTGAGCAGATTGAGCACGACTTTGAGGGCAAGGGATACGGCGACTTTAAGACAGCTGTCGGCGAGGCAGTTGTAGAAGAACTCCGTCCTATTCGTGAGCGTTACGAATCATATATCAAAGACAAGGCATACCTTGAGGAATGTTACCGCAAGGCTGACGAAATTGCACTTAAAATCAGCAGTCGTACAATGAATAAAGTTATGAAAAAGATTGGCTTTATCTTATAATATTATTTAGATTAAGCGTATTTTAATGATAAAATATTGTTTTTGTTAAAACAAAATAATATCGTCCGAGTTTGACCTTTGCTGCAAATTCGGACGATTTTTATTGTATAATAAATGTATATTTTTGAATTAAAATGAATATTTATTGATTGTTAATTTGATAAATATTCATTTTGTATGTTGTAAAAATTTAGGTTTTCGACATTTAATTATAAAAGTTTGGTCAACCTTTTCAAAGGTTGTGGGTGTGGGCAAAGCCCACAAATACTTTTCGTTTACACAATCTAACGATAGCCAAACAGCCTGCTGTTTGGCGGCTTGAATATAACTGCGTTAGCTTTTGCGAGAGCAACAAAAGAAAATACACTTCCCTTTCACGGTCAACGCAATGCTTTGACCGTGTTTTTAGCGTTTCCGGTTACAATGGCTATTGCCAGTTTTAACAAACTTAGTTTTAGCACGCAAACAACTACGCTGTTTGCGCCTGATAAATTGTTATATCGGAAGATTTTATGGGCGCTGCCCAAACCTGCAAGCCTTTAAAAAGGCTTGACCTAAATTTTTTAATCATTTGACCTAAGCACCGTGTTAAACCACAGTTTTTTTAATGACCTAACCGACAATCTTTTACCACATTTATAACAAATTGTTAATAACTACAAGCACACGCACAAATGCCCGACAATGACTGAATGCATTGTCGGGCATTTAATTTTTTTAAACCAAAATGTTAGTTAAAATTATTCGGAAATATCTGCAGTTTCGGTTGATTCAACAGCATTTTCATCTGCATCTTCAACCTCTGACTTCGGCTCTTCGAGCTTTACGCCTGCATATCTCGGCATACCTGTACCTGCAGGAATAACCTTACCGATAATAACATTTTCCTTAAGACCGATAAGCGGATCAATCTTACCCTTAATAGCTGCATCTGTAAGAACTCTTGTTGTTTCCTGGAATGATGCGGCAGAAAGGAAGCTGTCTGTTGCGAGTGCTGCCTTTGTAATACCGAGGAGCAGCTGTGTGAATGTTGCCTCTCTGAGGTTTTCTTCACCGTTTGCAATACGCTTTTTAATCTGCTCGTTCTCAAAGAGAACATCGTTCTTATCGTAGGTCTGACCGGACATAAACTTAGTATCGCCTGCGTCCTCAACTCTTACCTTTCTCATCATCTGACGAACGATAACTTCAATGTGCTTATCGTTGATTTCAACACCCTGTAAACGGTAGGTACTCTGTACCTCTGAAATAAGGTAGTTCATTACTGCGTCTGAACCGAGAATTGCAAGAATATCGTGCGGATTAACAGCACCGTCGGTGATTTTGTCACCTTTCTTGATAATCTGACCTTCCTGAACCTTAACTCTAAAGCCGAAAGGAATAAGGTACTGCTTTTCTTCGCCTGTTTCGTGGTTGAATACAATAGCGTGACGAGCATTTTTGATTTCTTCAAATCTAACTTCACCGTCAATTTCACTGATGATTGCAAGGCTCTTTGGTTTACGGGCCTCGAACAACTCTTCAACTCTTGGAAGACCCTGTGTGATATCTTCTGCCGATGCAACACCGCCGGTATGGAATGTTCTCATTGTAAGCTGTGTACCCGGCTCACCGATTGACTGTGCGGCGATAATACCTACTGCCTCACCGACTGTTACAGGCTGGCGGTTTGCAAGGTTAGAACCGTAGCACTTCTTACAAGCACCGTGCTTAGCACGACAAGAAAGTACGGAACGAATCTTAATTCTTTCAACACCGCTGTTTACGATAATGTCAGCCTCTTTGTCGCCCATCATTACATCCTTAGAAACAAGGGTGTTGCCGTTTGAATCGCAGAAATCGTCAACGAGGTATCTGCCGATAAGTCTTTCGTGAAGTCCCTCGATAACATTGTTTTCGCCTGCCTTGATGTCGAAAATCTCAAGACCGTCTGTTGTACCGCAGTCGTCCTCACGAATGATAACTTCCTGTGATACATCAACAAGACGACGGGTAAGGTAACCTGAGTCGGCTGTTCTGAGCGCTGTATCTGTAAGACCTTTACGAGCGCCTCGAGATGAAATAAAGTATTCCATAATGTTAAGGCCTTCACGGTAGTTAGCCTTGATAGGAATTTCGATTGTTTTACCTGATGTATTGGCAATAAGACCACGCATACCTGCAAGCTGACGGATCTGGCTCATACTACCACGGGCACCTGAGTCAGCCATCATAAAGATTGGGTTGTAGCGGTCAAGGTTTTTCTGGAGGGCATCGGTTACATCGTTTGTAGCCTTTTCCCAAATCTTAAGAACTTCCTCGTAACGCTCCTCATCGGAACGAAGACCCATCATATAGTCCTCACGAACTGCATCGACATCAGCCTCTGCCTTTTTGATGATTTCTTTCTTGGCAGGAGGAATAACGGCGTCACATACGGCAACAGTAATAGCGCCTCTTGTTGAGTATTTATAGCCCTGTGCCTTGATGTGGTCAAGAACATGGCTTGTAATCTCTGTGCCGTTTATCTTAATACATTTATCAATAATCTTCTTAAGTTTAGACTTACCTACAAGGAAGTCAACCTCAAGTTTAAAGCGGTTTTCAGGCTTGCTTCTGTCAACAAAACCAAGGTTCTGCGGAATCGGGTTGTTAAAGATAATCTTACCGATTGTTGTGTCAACAAGGTCGGAATACTTAACGCCGTCAATTACCTTTTCGTATCTTACCTTAATCTTTGAGTGAAGCTGGATAACACCGGTCTGATAAGCCATCATAGCTTCATCAACATCACGGAATACCTTGCCCTCGCCACGCTCGCCGTCCTTATCAAGTGTAAGGTAGTACGAACCGAGGATCATATCCTGTGTAGGAACTGTTACAGGCTGACCGTCTGACGGTTTAAGGAGGTTGCCGGCTGCAAGCATAAGGAATCTTGCCTCGGCCTGTGCCTCTGCGGAAAGCGGTACATGGACAGCCATCTGGTCGCCGTCAAAGTCGGCGTTGTACGCTGTACAAGCAAGCGGGTGAAGCTTAAGTGCTCTGCCCTCAACAAGTACAGGCTCAAATGCCTGAATACCGAGTCTGTGAAGTGTAGGCGCACGGTTGAGAAGAACAGGGTGACCCTTGATTACAACTTCAAGTGCATCCCAAACCTCGTCCTTTGCACGCTCAACTGCTTTTCTTGCAGCCTTAATATTGATAACAGCCTTAGTTTCTACAAGGCGTTTCATAACAAACGGTTTGAAAAGCTCGATAGCCATTTCCTTAGGAAGACCGCACTGGTACATCTTAAGTTCAGGACCTACAACGATAACCGAACGACCCGAATAGTCAACACGCTTACCGAGAAGGTTCTGACGGAAACGACCCTGCTTACCTTTAAGCATATCGGAAAGTGACTTGAGCGGACGGTTGTTAGGGCCTGTAACAGGTCTGCCTCTTCTGCCGTTGTCAATGAGAGCGTCTACAGATTCCTGCAACATTCTCTTCTCGTTTCTGATGATGATTTCAGGAGCGTTAAGCTCAAGGAGCTTTTTAAGACGGTTGTTTCTGTTGATAACTCTTCTGTAAAGGTCGTTAAGGTCAGATGTAGCAAATCTGCCGCCGTCAAGCTGAACCATAGGGCGGATATCAGGCGGAATTACAGGAATAACATCCATAATCATCCATTCGGGGCGGTTGCCCGAAAGACGGAAACTCTCAACAACATCAAGACGCTTGAGAATACGAACTCTCTTCTGACCCGATGCTGTTTCAAGCTCTTCTTTAAGCTGTGCAGAGAGCTGCTCAAGGTCAATTTCCTTGAGTAACTTCTGAATAGACTCTGCACCCATACCTGCCTCAAAGTCGTTGTCATACTTTTCACGCATTTCAGCGTACTCTTTTTCGCTCAGGCACTGATTTTTTTCAAGATCACGGCAGTTGCCGGGATCTGTAACAATATATCTTGAGAAATAAAGAACATTTTCAAGTGTTCTCGGAGAAATATCGAGCATAAGAGAAATTCTTGAAGGAATACCCTTGAAGTACCAGATATGAGAAACAGGAGCGGCAAGCTCAATGTGACCCATTCTCTCTCTTCTTACTTTTGCTCTTGTAACCTCAACACCGCAACGGTCACAAATTTTACCCTTAAAACGGATTCTCTTGTATTTACCGCAGTGGCACTCCCAGTCCTTTGTAGGTCCGAAAATACGCTCGCAGAACAAGCCGTCACGCTCAGGTTTTAATGTACGGTAGTTGATTGTTTCGGGCTTTTTAACCTCGCCGTAAGACCAGGCTCTAATTTGCTCAGGGGAAGCAAGTCCGATTTTAATTGAATCAAATGCGTTATTATCTATCATTTTTATACTTCCTCCTTACATATCATTCTTGTTTAAGTCGTCAAAGTCGAAGTAGTCGCTGTCATCGTCATCTGCTGCAAGACCCGAATCGTCAAACATATTGCCCTCTTCGCCTTCTTCATCGAGGTTGTAACCGTCCATTGACTCGGTCATTACGCTCTCCTCGTTGAACTCGGTTGTAGCTGCATCTGTAATGTCTTCGTCCTCATCAAACTTCTGCTTAATGTCAATTTCCTCGCCCTGTGCGTCAAGAACACGAACATCAAGAGCAAGTGACTGCAATTCTTTAATAAGAACTCTGAATGATTCAGGGATACCCGGTGCAGGAATGTTCTGACCCTTAACGATTGCCTCATAAGTCTTAACTCTGCCGATAACATCGTCAGACTTAACGGTAAGAATTTCCTGAAGTGTATAGGCCGCACCGTAAGCCTCAAGTGCCCAAACTTCCATCTCACCGAAACGCTGACCGCCGAACTGTGCTTTACCGCCGAGAGGCTGCTGTGTAACGAGTGAGTAAGGACCTGTACTTCTTGCGTGAATCTTCTCGTCAACAAGGTGATGGAGCTTAAGGTAATACATATAACCGACGGTTACAGGGTTGTCAAAACGCTCGCCTGTTCTGCCGTCGATAAGCCATGTCTTACCGTCCTCGCTGTAACCTGCATCTTTAAGTGCCTGGAAAATATCGCCTTCGTGAGCGCCGTCAAATACAGGTGTCATAATCTTCCAGCCAAGTGCCTTAGCCGCATAGCCGAGGTGAACCTCGAGCACCTGACCGATGTTCATACGAGAAGGTACGCCCAACGGGTTAAGTACGATGTCAAGCGGTGTGCCGTCAGGAAGGAATGGCATATCCTCTACAGGAAGAATTCTTGAAACGACACCCTTATTACCGTGACGACCCGCCATCTTGTCGCCAACGCTGATTTTACGCTTTAATGCAAGATAAACTCTGACAACCTTATTTACACCCGGCTGGAGTTCGTTGCGGCTGTCGGCTCTTGTAAATACCTTAACATCTACAACTGTACCGCTCTCACCGTGAGGTACTCTGAGTGAAGTATCTCTTACTTCTCTTGCCTTTTCGCCAAAGATAGCTCTCAAAAGTCTTTCTTCGGCAGTAAGCTCGGTTTCACCCTTTGGTGTAACCTTACCTACAAGAATATCGCCTGCGTGAACCTCTGCACCTACCTGAATAATACCGTCTTCATTAAGGTACTTGAGCATATCTTCGCCGACATTAGGAATATCTCTTGTGATTTCTTCGGGGCCAAGCTTTGTATCTCTTGCCTCTGTATCGTATTCCTCAATATGAATAGATGTATAAACATCATCTCTTACGATTTTTTCGTTAAGGAGAACCGCATCCTCGTAGTTATAACCTTCCCAGGTCATAAAGCCGATAAGTGCGTTCTTACCGATAGCAACTTCACCGTGGTCTGTAGCAGGACCGTCAGCGAGAACTTCGCCTTTCTTAACTCTCTGTCCTCTTTCAACAATAGGACGCTGGTTGATACATGTACCCTGGTTAGAACGAAGGAACTTGATAACCTCAAAGTCCTGAATTCTGCCCGAATCGTACTGTACACGAATGTTGCGGGCGTCAACGCTTAATACAACGCCGTCCTCTTCCGCAAGAATACATACGCCTGAGTCTGTACCTGCCTTGTACTCCATACCTGTACCTACGATAGGTGCTTCTGTTCTGAGGAGCGGCACTGCCTGACGCTGCATGTTCGCACCCATAAGAGCACGGTTTGCGTCATCGTTTTCGAGGAACGGAATCATAGCTGTAGCAACCGAAAGTACCTGCTTAGGCGATACATCCATAAAGTCAAACTCGTCTGCAGGAAGATCTACGAATTCATCTCTTCTTCTGCCGACAACTCTGGTATGAACAAATCTGCCGTTCTCGTCAAGCGGCTCATTTGCCTGTGCTACGGTGTAGTTGTCTTCAACATCGGCTGTCATATAAACAACTTCGTTTGTAACAATGCCTGTTTCTTTATTAATCTTACGGTACGGTGATTCGATAAAGCCGTACTTGTTGATTCTTGCAAATGATGTAAGGTATGAAATAAGACCGATGTTAGGTCCTTCAGGAGTTTCGATAGGACACATTCTGCCGTAGTGGGTGTAGTGTACATCTCGAACTTCAAAGCCTGCACGATCTCTTGAAAGACCGCCCGGGCCGAGTGCTGACAAACGACGCTTGTGAGTAAGCTCTGCGAGTGGGTTTGTCTGGTCCATGAACTGTGAAAGCGGAGAAGAACCGAAGAACTCTCTGATTGCGGCAGTTACCGGACGAATATTGATAAGCGAGTTAGGAGAAAGCGAGTCCATATCCTGTGACTGTGTAGCCATTCTTTCTCTTACAACTCTGTCAAGTCTTGAAAAACCGATTCTTACCTGGTTCTGTAAAAGCTCGCCTACACAACGGATTCTTCTGTTGCCGAGGTGGTCGATATCGTCTGTTCTGCCGACACCGTGAGCCACGCAGTTAAGGTAGTTGATTGTAGCAAAAATATCATCTTTTGTGATATGGTTAGGAGTAAGCTCGTCTGCTCTGTCTGTAAGCATTTCCTTAAGCTCTTCCTCGTTCTGTGCTGCGTCAAGAATTTCGCAAAGAACATCAAAACGAACATTCTCACGGATTCCGCATTCAGCCTCTGCATCAAAGTCAACATAAGCCTTGATGTCAACCATACCGTTAGAAATAACTTTAACGATTTTTTCGTCCGGTGCTTTTACATAAGCAATCTGAACGCCGGCATTTTCGATTTCTAAAGCCTTTTCTTTAGTAATTTTCTCATCTCTGAAAGCCATAACCTCGCCTGTGCGTGGGTTAGAGATAGGCTCTGCAATAACCTGGCCTTCAAGTCTGTCGGCAATGCCGAGTTTTTTGTTGTACTTGTATCTGCCTACTCTTGACATATCATATCTGCCGGGGTCAAAGAAAAGATTATTGATATGCTGTTGAGAGCTGTCTACTGTAGGAGGCTCTGACGGACGGAGCTTTCTGTAAACTTCGATAAGACCTTCTTCAACACTGCTTGTCTGGTCTTTTTCAATAGTAGCTTTCATTCTCTCGTCGTCGCCGAAGAAGTCGAGAATTTCAGCGTCTGTGCCAAGACCTAAAGATCTGATAAACGCTGTAACAGGAAGCTTACGGTTTTTATCGATACGAACATAGAAAACATCGTTGATGTCTGTTTCGTACTCAAGCCATGCACCACGGTTAGGAATAACGGTAGCGCTGTAAAGCTCTTTACCTGTTTTATCGTGGTCCATCTTATAATAAACGCCCGGGCTTCTTACAAGCTGAGATACAATAACACGCTCTGCACCGTTGATGATGAATGTGCCGCTCGGTGTCATAAGCGGGAAATCGCCCATAAACACATTGCTCTCTTTAATCTCACCTGTAGCTCTGTTTAAAAGTCTTGCTGTAACACGCAAAGCGGCAGAGAATGTAGCATCTCTTGACTTACATTCTACAATGCTGTAATTTGGGTGATCAACATCAATAGAGTAATCAATAAAATCAAGCACAAGATTATTTTGATAATCGGTAATTCCCGACACATCCTTAAATACTTCTTTAAGACCTTCGTCAAGGAACCACTGATAAGACTGCTTCTGGACATCAATAAGGTTAGGCATATCAATAACTTCATTGATTTTGCCAAAGCTCATTCGTTCACGATTGCCGAGCTTAACGGGTTTGACATTAACCATAGGCGTATCACTCCTTAATAAATTTGAGGGCAATGCCCCTGTCAAAAAAACCTCTTGACACTTTGGAGATTTTGTGATAATATCCCCCTGTAAGATAAATTTTTTTGACGATTTGTCCGACTGTGTCGGTACATAACCCCATTATGGTACATTGTACTATTTTACGCTACCAAAGGGAGGTTGTCAAGGGCTTTTTTCTAAAAAAGCAAAAATTTTTCAGAAATTTTGATTTTTAGGCAAATAAAATTCTCCACAGGAATAAAACTCCCGTGGAGATATTTTTTGCCGCAAAAAGCAACACCCGACAGCGTGTAAAGTTTTAAACTGCCCGTTTTGGTGTGTTTTGGGTTCGGCATTATTCATATTAGGAATTATATACTTCTGCTTAAGTAGATTTTAAATACACAAGTATATTACCCGATTTTCGATATGAGATAATAATCAAAATTAAAATTTAATTAAAATCAAGTATATCGACTATTATTTTTTTAATCAGGAGATCCTCCCACATAATACCAGTTTCCATCTGACTTTCTTTCATATCCATAATCATTATATACTTTTTCGTCTTTTTCACTTATTGATGTTTTACCTGAACCAGAATATGAATAGCTGGATTCATTTTGTTCAGCTAAAACTCCTGAAACTATAATCATACATGCCACAACTACAATAATAAAAAATATTATTAATTTTTTATCTATTTTCATAATGTACTCCTTTTATTGGTTTTTGTGCATCAATAGGTATTCTCCACGGACTACCTTTTTTATCCTGTTGTGCCCCTTGAATTTTACCCTCTCTACACCATTTTGATATTTGCGATTGTCTACAATTCCATTTTTCTGCCATAGCCTTTGTTCCTAAAAAATCTCCCACTTCTTCCCCCCTCAAAGAATAATTAACTCAAGTATAAAGTTACTGCATTTATTATATTTTATCTGTAAGATCATCTCCTGTTCAACCCTATTTTGAGCAAAGGAATAAATAATAATTGAAATATCATTTATTTTTGTTTATTATAGCATACATTTTCTACTTTGTCTACTATCGTATACATATTTTTATAAAAATTCCGTTACACTCATATATGGTGATATATATGGAATTTAGCAAAACATCAACAGGTGAAACTATAAAGAGATTGAGAAAAAGTAAAAAACTTTCGCAAGAAGTACTTAGTGGGCTTGCCGGAATAGGAAGAAGTCATCTTGCTATGATAGAAAACTGCAAAAAGCAACCAAATTTTGAAACCATATGGAAAATTGCCTATGCACTTGAAATGAAACCACATGAACTTGTAACAGAAATTGAAAATTATGTTTTTAATGACAATGTTTAAGATATTTTATTATATTCTATGACCTTTTATTTAGATAACGTATAATGTATAGTAAAAAATAATCTCCACAGGAAAATAAATCCTGTGGAGATTATTTTTGTCCTAAAATGCAACACCCGACAGCGTGTAAAGAAATATCAATGCCGATTTTGAGGTAAAAGGTGTTGAGATTTTATCAACAGCTGATAATCGCAATTTATAAGTTTTCAAAATCCGCTGCAATATTTGCGATGTCCTGCCCTCCGTAAAAAATACGGATAACCGTAACGGTCAAACTGCGGGTGTCTACCGTATAAAAAGCAATGAATTTGTCAACTGTAACTTTGCGCATTCCTTTACTCTTCCAAGGCTCCCAATCAACGGCAGGATTTCTTAACGGCATAAAATCAAGTGAACGAATTGCTTTTCTGATTCGATTTATCTGCTTTTCGGCAGTTGTCGGAACTGACAAAGTAAAAGCAATATAAGTATAAATTTCTTTTAAATCGTCCTTTGCTTTCGGAGAGTACACAACCGAATATAACTTATTCATATACCGAATTCCTTTGCAAGTTCAGCGTCCACCTCATCTGCCGTATAGGTTTTCCCTGCTTTTATAGATTCTTCACCCTTTATTAATTCGGCATTTAATTCAGGTTGAGTCATTGAACCGATAGCAGTCGGTTTAACCACAGGAAGTTGAAGATTTAAGGGTAGACTTCTTGTAAGTACAATCTGACTGTAAAGCATCTGAATTGCACTTGACGGAGTAATACCAAGCTGTGCAAGTATATTTTCCGCATTTTCTTTCAAGCCTTTATCAATACGGGCATAAACTGCTGAAGTATTTGCCATATAAATCACGCTCCTTTAACTATATTATATTCACTTATGACAGCAAATGCAAGCAATTGCTTGCAAATTATTTTGATTTTTAAAAATTGTAAATGTAAGTAAATCTCGAAAATATTTTATAAACGGTTCTTTATTAAGAATTGGAGGAAATTATGGTATAGCAGGCGAGTTAAGTAAAATAATTTAAAAATTCAGGTCAAGCCTTAAACTTTTATAATTGTTTAGCAACCGTTAAAAATCGCACAAAAAACAGTCTGACAAACTCATTGTTTATCAGACTGTCATATTGTTTATTTAATTAAAAAACCTTTGACAAAAATTCCTTTAATCTGTCATTCTTAGGGTTTGTAAAGAATTCCTGCGGCGGCGCTTGCTCTACGATTACGCCCTTATCAACGAATACAACATTTGTACCTACTTCACGGGCAAAACCCATTTCGTGAGTTACAACCACCATTGTCATTCCGTCTTTTGCAAGCCTTTTCATTACTTCAAGAACTTCGCCTACCATTTCGGGGTCAAGTGCGGAAGTAGGCTCGTCAAAAAGCATTACCTCCGGATTCATACAAAGCGCACGGACAATTGCCACACGCTGTTTCTGACCGCCCGAAAGCTGTGACGGATAGTCATTTGCTCTGTCTGCAAGCCCTACTCTTTCAAGCAGCTCCATTGCCTCTTTGGTAGCCTCTTCCTTACTCTTTTTAAGAAGTTTTACAGGGCCGAGAATCATATTCTTGAGCACTGTCATATGCGGAAAAAGGTTGAACTGCTGGAACACCATACCCATTTTTCTGCGGTGGAGGTTTATATCTACATTTCTGTCGTTAATATCAATGCCGTCAAAAATGATTTTTCCGTCTGTCGGCTCTTCAAGCAGGTTAAGGCAACGCAAAAAAGTTGATTTACCCGAACCCGACGCACCGATAACCACCATTACATCGCCCTTGTGAATTTCGGCATTAATGCCCTTGAGCACTTCGTTATTGCCAAAATACTTTTTCAGTCCCTCGACCTTAATTAAAATATCATTGTTAGTGGTCACTGCTGCGCAACCTCCTTTCAAGTTTTTTGAGGAAGTATGTCAGAATCAATACTATAACAAGGTAGATTGCCGCAACCGAAATAAGCGGGAAAAATGCCTCGTAAGTTCTTGAACGAATAAGATTGCCCACATAAGTAAGATCCTGGAGTGCAACATAACCGGCAACCGAAGTTTCCTTTACAAGCACAATAAACTCGTTGCCGAGTGCAGGCAAAACATTTTTGAAAGCCTGCGGAAGAATTACATGGAGCATTGTGCTGCTGTAATTAAATCCGAGCGAACGGCTTGCCTCAAACTGACCTTTGTCGATTGACATAATACCCGAACGCACAATTTCGGCTACATATGCGCCTGAATTGATACCGAATGCGAGTACCGCTGCGATAATTCCGTTTCTTGACGATGAAAATATGATGTAATACATAATCATAAGCTGAATTACAACAGGAGTACCTCTGATTACCGTAATATAGATATTGCAGAGAACATTTAAAAACTTGAGTAAATAATCACTCGGCTTTCTGCATTTTTTACCGGTAAGGTTCTTGTCGTAAGTCGAACGAACCATCGCGATTAAAAAGCCGAGGATAATACCGATAACGGCGGCAACAACTGTAATTTCAATCGTTACTCCAAGACCTTTTAAAAACTGCAACCAACGGTCATCTTTAATAAAAGTTTTCTGAAAGCTTGCAGCTATTTCCTGAAAAAACTGATCCATATGCTAAATTCCTTTATATATCAGAAAAGCAGCTTTTCGGCTGCCTTTCCAAAATTCTTAATTATTCTTTAACTATAATTACCTGAGTAGCTGTTGTGTAGCTGTCTGAGAAACTTACAGCCTGCTGTCTTTCCTCAGTTACTGTCATACCTGCCATACCAAAGTCAGCCTTGCCTGTCTGAACAGCTGTTACAATAGCGTCAAAGTCCATATCGTCAATAACGAGCTTGTAGCCGAGCTTATCGCAGATAGCCTGTGCCATAGATGCGTCAATACCAACTACTGTGTCACCGTCATAATACTCATAAGGCTCAAAGAATGCGTTTGTTGCCATATGGAGCTCGCCGTTAGGATACTCTGTTCCCTCAGGAGTTACATAAGGAGTTTTGCCCTTTGTGTCATCGCCGATGAAGTTCTTTTCGATTGACTCTGTTGTACCGTCTTTCTTAAGATCTGCAAGAGCTGTGTTGATTTTGCCGAGGAGGTCTTTATTGTCCTTAGCTACGCAGATTGCATATTCTTCTTCCGCAAACGGTTCGTCAAGAATCTTAAGACCGTCATTAGCGGCAACAAAAGCCTTAGCAGGCTCGCTGTCAATGATAACGCAGTCAATCTTGCCCTGTGTAAGAGCCAAAACAGCGTCTGCACCCTTGTTAAAGCGTTCTACCGTTGAACCCTTTTCCTCGTAATCACTTGCATAAATGTCGCCTGTTGTACCGAGCTGAACGCCGATTTTTGCGCCCTCAAGGTCATCAACTGTAGCAATTTTCTTTGTTGTGCTGCCACCGCAAGCGGCAAGGAGCATTGAAGCCGAACAAATTACGGCCGCAAGCGCCAATGAAATAACTTTTTTCATAGAGATCCCCTTTTCTTTTTAAAAAAATCATACATCTATTATAGTAATACAAAAACCAAAATAAATCAAGTAAAAAAGGTAAGATAAATTTGCTAATTCCTACAAAATATCCGTAAAAATTCTGTAATTTTTACATTACGGGAAAAGATATTGAAATTTAGGTTTTTAATGCACTGTTTAAGACAAATTTTTACAATAAAAGAAGACAGCCTTGTAACCCAATTGTTACTTTGCCAAATCATTCACCCGTCACTTAAAAAAGCAAAAACAAAAGCAGGGCGATATTTACACCGATACCGCTCTGCAAAACCGTAAATTATAATTTAACCTTAAGGTTATTGTCTTTTAAATGGTCCTCGCTGACTTTTTGATAAAGTCTGTTTCCGCTCCAACGGCTGTTGTCGGGAGTGAGGGCGCAAATCAGAGGCATTTTATTTATGCCGTGGCTTTCAAGTTTTTTAAGCATAACATTAAATGTAAGGTGCGGAAAATCCTTGATAACCATAAGCTCATCTTCAAAGTTCGGAGAATCGTCGGGCAACGGTTCAATATCCTTTAATCCGAACAATGTTCCTATAGGCTTTGAAAAGTCCTTTTTCGCCGCTGTTTTTACAGGTATTTTCATAGACAAAAGCGTATTTCTTACGGCTTTCAGTCTGTCGCCTTTATAATTATAAAGAAGTACAGCCTCGTTCACGGCAAAACACCTCTGTTTTATTAATTGTATTTCTCAAGAGAAACTTCAATGATTTTTTCGCAAAGTGACGGATAGTCAATACCCTCTGCCGCTGCCTCCTGTGGGAGCAAGCTTGTCGGAGTCATACCGGGAAGTGAGTTTGCCTCAAGACAATAAGCCTCGCCCGATACTTTATCAAGAATAAAGTCAATTCTTGCATAGCTCTGCAAGTTGAGAGCCTTAAACGCAGCCTCGGCAGCTTTACGAAGAACATCGTCCTCGCTTGCAGTAATGTCAGCAGGGCAAATTTCGTCTGTTGCGCCTGCCTGATACTTTGCCACATAATCGTAGAAGCCTGTCTTAGGAATAATCTCAATCGGAGGCAATGCTCTGCCGCCGATAACGCCTACGGAGAACTCTCTGCCCTCTATGAACTGCTCAACTACGATTTCTTTTTCATATTTGAAAGCCTCTTTTACAGACTCTAAATACTCCGCTCTGTTTTCTGCCTTTGTAATGCCTACGCTTGAACCGCCCGAACACGGCTTTACAACGCAAGGATAGTAACTCCAATCCTCTGCGTCTTGAGCTGACTTGTAAACTCTGCCCGCAGGGGTTGTAACTCTGTTCTGAATAAGTACGCTCTTTGTAAGAGCCTTATTCATAGCAAGCGCAGAGCCGAGATAACCCGAACCCGTGTATTTGATGCCGAAAAGGTCAAGTGTAGCCTGAATCTGACCGTTCTCTCCCTCACCGCCGTGAAGAGCAAGATATGTAATATCTGCCTCGGCGCAGATTTCAATAACATTCATACCGATAAATTTTGACGATTTATCAAGGCGGTTCTCCTTGACTGTCTTAATGTCGGGAATTTCCGTGCCGACACCGAGGCTGTCCGTAAAGCTGTAATTGTGCTTGAAGAGTGCGTCAATGTCGCAGAAATTCTCTTCGTAACCCATAAATACATCAAGCAAAACTACTTCGTTACCTTTTTCACGCAAAGCAGACGCTACCTTAATACCCGAAGATATTGATACATCACGCTCTGTACTTAATCCGCCTGCAAGAACAACAATTCTCATAATAACTCTTTCTCCCGTAAAATATATAGATAATTATTCGGTAAATAACAGTCTGTTTTCAGAACATAAAGCTGTCCATACCCCAATGCTCTTCTTCATCGTACTTAACATAGCAACGCTTGCCCGCAATGCCGTTTGTCTGCATAATATTGCAGATATTCTCGGTAACTTTGGCATAGCCGTCTTTTGTGCCCTTGCCCAGAAGTTTTACTTCAACTATTGCCGCAGGCTCGTCACTGCTACCCTGAAAACTCATTTTTAATCCGTCATTAACGGCGCACATAACATACGCCTCGCTCTTGCCGATTGCCTTAAGCGAACCGGAAAGCTCTTTCATAAGTTCGTCTGCTTTCTCCTTTGAGAAAGTCACATTAGTTTTAACATCTATAAAAGGCATAAAATCTGTCCTTTCGTAAATCATAAGCCAAATAACTATCCTATATTATAATACGCATAAGTTTTTAAAGCAAGGATTTTTTGATGTTGTAATAAAGTTTATAAAAAGCGTTTTTTATACATCTTAAAAAACAAAATATTTTTGTCATTTTGCATATTAAAACATTAAAATACTATTGAAAACAACGAAGTACAATTGCCGAATACACAATAATACTTTATAAACATTTTATATTATTCACAAAATGCCGTCTTATTTACAGGCTCAGAAAATTCGTTATAAAAATTTTAAAAACTGCAAATTATCTGTTGCACTTGAGTGAATTATTTGATATAATAAAATTTAATAATAAACAATTATGTATGAGAAAAGGAAAATGGAGGATAGTTTATGTTGAATACAGATTACAATCAGAAATTCGGCAAAGAAGGTCTTACCTTTGATGATGTTCTTCTCATCCCCGGTGAGTCTGATGTAGAACCTAAGAATGTTGATATTTCATCAAATCTTACAAAAAATATTAAGCTTAACACTCCTGTTGTTACTGCTGCAATGGACACTGTAACCGAAACCGCAATGGCTATTGCTATTGCCAGAGAGGGCGGTATCGGCGCTATTCATAAGAATATGAGCATTGAAAAGCAGGCTGACCAGGTTGACCGTGTTAAGAGAAGTGAAAACGGTGTTATTGTAAATCCGTTCTTCCTTTCTCCTGAAAATACAGTCCGTGACGCTAACGACCTTATGGGCAAATATAAAATTTCCGGTGTTCCGATCTGCCGTGACGGCAAACTTGTAGGTATTATCACAAACCGTGACCTTCGCTTTATGACCGGCGCTGACTTTAACCAGCCTATCGCAAACGTTATGACTTACGAAAGCCTTGTTACCGCTCCTGTAGGCACAACATTAAAGCAGGCACAGGAAATTCTCCGTAAACACAGAATTGAAAAGCTCCCGCTTGTAGGCTCTGACGGCAGCCTTAAGGGACTTATTACAATTAAAGATATTGAAAAGTCGGTTCAGTATCCTAATTCAGCCCGTGATGACAAAGGCAGACTCCTCTGCGGTGCGGCTATCGGCGCTACAGCAGATGTTCTCGACAGAGTTGCCGCTCTTGTTGAGTCACAGGTAGATGTACTCTTCCTCGACTCCGCTCACGGTCACAACTCAAACATTATAAAAACAGTTGCCAAAGTTAAAAAGGCTTATCCTAATGTTCCGCTCGTTGCCGGAAACATTGCTACAGCAGAGGCTGCCAAGGCTCTTATTGAGGCAGGCGCAGACACAGTAAAGGTTGGTATCGGTCCGGGTTCTATCTGTACAACAAGAATTGTTGCAGGTATCGGCGTACCGCAAATTACAGCAATTTACGATGCGGCTTGTGAGGCATCTAAGTACGGTGTACCGGTTATTGCAGACGGCGGTATCAAGTACAGCGGTGATATAGTTAAGGCTCTTGCGGCAGGCGGCAGCGTAGTTATGGTCGGCTCACTTGTTGCAGGCTGCGAAGAAAGCCCGGGAGAAAAAGAGATTTATCAGGGCAGACAGTTCAAGGTTTACCGTGGTATGGGTAGCCTTGGCGCTATGGGCAAAGGCAGCTCCGACAGATACTTCCAGGCAAGCAACAACAAGTTTGTTCCGGAAGGTGTTGAAGGCAGAGTACCTTACAAGGGAACTCTCGGCGACACAATTTATCAGCTTATGGGCGGTCTTAAGTCCGGTATGGGTTACACAGGTTGTGCAACTATTTCTGACCTTCATCAGAAAGCACAGTTTGTAAGAATTTCAGGTGCAGGTCTTCGTGAAAGCCACCCACATGACATTCAGATTACAAAGGAAGCTCCAAACTATTCTTTTAACGGCTGATTTTAAATAAAAAATATTTAACCGCTTGGTGTTTTATGACCCGACCCCCAAAAGTTAGACCTAAAA
>ULPP01046511.1_pt1 | contig 26482 bp, 20 predicted proteins | sample 1953531 | NCBI WGS metagenome assembly ULPP01 (sample SAMEA4835630, study PRJEB28245) | human gut metagenome | biome: gut microbiome; material: fecal sample | place: Denmark | collected 2008
TTGGCAAGATCCGGCTCACAGGCGTGTACAAAGCTTGGTCTGTTGCCTTTCCTGCAATCTGCATATAATGTAAACTGGCTTACAATAAGCATTTCTCCACCTACATCATTAATTGAAAGATTAGTTTTTCCATTCTCATCTGCGAATATTCTCATTTTGCATATTTTATCAGCAAATGGCACAAGCATATCCTCTGTGTCACCTTCGCCTGCACCAAACAGTATAAGATAACCTTTGCCTATACTTCCTATAACATTACCATCAACTTTTACACTTGCTGAATTAACTCTTTGTATAACGAATTTCATTATATTTCTCCATTTTAACAGTATCTAAATGTATTTCTAAAATATTCTTTCTATATATATTAAATATCTGATTAACTATACAATCTGTTCTATTTAACTCTGTACTTTCTCTTATCCGCTAACATTTCCTTTATTACCACTGGATGAAATAATAATAACATTGGAAATAATTCAAGTCGTCCTGCAAGCATATCAAATATAATAACTATCTTGCTTAATATGCCGAAATGTCCAAAGTTATGTGTTGGACCTGCAAGTTCAAGACCTGGTCCAATGTTATTAATTGTAGCCGCTACCGCTGTAAAGTTAGTTGTCAGATCTTTTCCTTCTAATGAAACAAGGAATACTGATACAACAAATGTTAATATAAATGTTATCATATACACATTTACAGAACGTATAACCTCGTGTTCAACCGGTTTTCCTTCAACCTTAATCTTCTTTACGCTTCTAGGGTGGATATAAGAGTTAAGCTCTTTAATAATTGTCTTAATAAGTATTACAAATCTTGAAACCTTAATACCACCGCCTGTACTTCCCGCACATGCACCAACAAACATAAGCAATACAAGTATTGTTTTTGATGTCTGTGGCCACAAGTTAAAGTCTGTCGTTGAAAATCCTGTTGTCGTTATAATTGAACCAACCTGAAATGCCGACTTGGTAATTGCATCCCATACACCAGAACACATAGAATAAATATTAATTGTGATAGCTGTAATTGCTGCTAATATTATTCCAAAATATACCCTTACTTCTTCCATACTAAGTGCTTTCTTAATACTTCCAAAGAACAGCAGATAGTAAGCATTAAAGTTCACACCAAACAGTATCATAAATATCGTGACAATCCACTGTATAGCCACAGAATAACTGCCTATACTGTCATTTTTAATACCAAAACCACCTGTACCAGCTGTTGCAAATGATGTATTAACCGCATCAAACACCGGCATCTTAGCCATAACAAGTATTATGAATTCCAGTAATGTAAGTCCAAAATATATAATATAAAGTATTCTTGCTGTATGTCTTACCTTCGGTACAAGCTTACCAACTGATGGTCCCGGACTTTCTGCCCTCATAAGATTAATATTAGAACCACCACTGAGTGGCACAATCGCAATAATAAATACAAGAACACCCATACCACCTATCCAGTGTGTAAAGCTTCTCCAAATAATACTGCAATGTGACAGGCTCTCAACATCACTTAATATACTAGCACCAGTCGTTGTAAAACCTGAAACTGTTTCAAATAAAGCATCAATAAACGATGGAATCTCTCCAGTTATCATAAATGGAAATGAACCTACAATTCCCATAAGTATCCAGCTTAAAGATGTCGCTATACAGCCCTCTTTAAGATATATAATATAATCTTTAGGCTTCCTTATTGTCAGAAGCATACCTGCAATAAGACTTAATACTGCTACAATTACATACGCAATTCCCTGACTTTCGTGATATATAAGTGCAACAAGACAAGGAAGTGCCATAAGCACTCCCTCTGTTTTAAGTATGCAACCCAGAATGTATATAATCATTGTTCTATTCATATCTATTTTACCTGCTTACACCTATCTTACAATATCATCAATACCTGTAAATCCTGTATTCTTAGTTACTATCATTACTGTATCGCCGTCTTCAATCTCATCATTACCTGTAGGAATGATAATATGTCCATTGTGGTTGATAAATGAGATAAGGACATCTTTCTTTAACTTCAGATCCTTAATAGGTACTCCAGATACCTTTGAATTCTCCTCAACAATGAATTCAATTGCCTCAACCCTTGAATCAAACATATGATAAAGAGTCTCTATATTACTGCCCATTGAATTCTTCTTGGCTCTTACATATGCAATAATTGCTTCTGATGTAATATATTTAGGATATACAAGGCTTCCAAGATCAAGATTATTAATAACCTGCTTATAATTAACCCTGTTAATCTTAGTTACAACCTTAGCCTTTGATACCTGCTTTGCATAAAGTGTCAGCATAATATTTTCTTCATCTATTCCTGTAAGTGGAATGAATGACTGAACTGTTTCTATACCTTCTTCCTTCAATATATCCGGGTCTGTGCCGTCACCATTAATAATTATAGCTTTAGGAAGCTTAACACTTAAGCTTTCACAGTTCTCTTTTTCCTTTTCAATAATCTTTACTGAGATGCCCATATTAAGAAGTTCTTTAGCAAGATAATATGCTGCCTTGCTTGCACCTATAATCATAGTATCCTTAACCTGCCTGGTTGCTAAGCCTATCTGCTTAAGAAAATCTCTTGCAATATGACGTTCTGAAACAAATGAAACTACATCGCCTGACTGAAGCACGAAATCACCGTTAGGCATATATACTTCTCCGTTTCTTTCAACTGCGCATATAAGAATATCATTAGTAATATTCTTACCAAGATAAGCTAAGCTAAGCCCATTCAGAAGATTACCCTCTGGTACTTTGAATTTGACAAGCTCTGCCTGTCCATGTGCAAATGAATTAACCTCAAGTGCAGTTGGAAGATATAATATACGTGCAACCTCTCTTGCCGCTTCAAGCTCAGGATTTATTATAAGGGCAAGACCTAACTGCTCTCTTAAATAGCCTGTTTCCTCACTGTAATCTGGTGTACGGACTCTTGCTATTGCTGCACATTTGCCAACTCTCTTGGCTACTGTACAACATAAAAGGTTAAGCTCGTCCGAATCTGTAACCGCAATAATAAGATCTGTTTCTTCAATACCAGCTTCCATCTGTGTTGAATAGCTTGCTCCGTTACCCACAAGTCCCATAACATCATAGGTATTGGTAATATCCTGTATCTTCTCTGCTTTCTTATCTATAACAGTTATATCATGTCCTTCTTTACTTAACTGGTCAACAAGGTTCGCACCTACCTTGCCACAGCCTACTATTATGATTTTTAAGCCATTTTCCTTCTTACTTAATCCAAACATAATATCTCCATTCGTGCCTTTTCAAAGTACGCCCATCATGGCTAAGCACTTATCTCCATTCTCTAATTATAAAGCCTTCTTTATTGCCTCAAAGAGGTCATCATATTCTTCAAATGCTTCAAGCTGTGGATAATCTGCCTTAATCTGGTCAGTTGTTCTGAATAGGAAACCTGCCTTACTAGCCTGAATCATACCTAAATCGTTGTGGCTGTCACCACTGGCAATTGTTTCAAAGCCAACAGACTGAAGTGCTTTAACTGTTGAAAGCTTAGACTGTTCACAACGCATTTTAAAGCCTGTAATTGTTCCGTCCTTAGCTACTTCAAGAGTATTACAGAATATAGTCGGCCAGCCGAGCTTCTTCATAAGAGGTGCTGCAAACTGTGTAAATGTATCACTAATAATAATAACCTGTGTTGTTTCTCTTAACTTATCAAGGAATTCCTTAGCTCCTGGAAGTGGATCTATCTTTGCAATAGTTTCCTGTATCTCTTTAAGTCCAAGACCGTGTTCCTTAAGAATTCCAAGTCTCCAGTTCATAAGCTTGTCATAATCTGGTTCGTCTCTTGTTGTTCTTGTAAGCTCTGGAATACCGCTTTCCTTTGCAAATGCAATCCAGATTTCTGGAACTAATACTCCTTCAAGATCTAAACATACTATATTCATACTCATATTTGCCCTCATTTCCGTGTAGTATACACATTTTCTAAATAATATCAAGATTGGATTATAACACAATAATCTTAATTGGTGAACACCTTTTAACATATAAGCTTACAATATAAGCTTACAATATAAGCTTTATTTGGCTAGTTTTGCTATAAGCTCAAGATTGTCCGGTATATGTATGTGCTGTGGACAATTCTTCTCACATCTGTGACATTTAATGCAGTCTGAAGCCTTTCCCTTATTATATATAAGCCTCTGATAATACATATTGGAAAAATTGTCATTAATGCAATAATTATTATAAAGTGCAAACAGTCCTGGAATATTAATATTCTTAGGACATACCTCCATACAATATCCACAGGAAGTACAAGGAATTGCTGTTCTTTTGTTAATTATTGCTACAACCTCTTTAAGAAGCTCCTTTTCCTTATCGTTAAGCGGCTGAGGTCTTGCCATAATCTTAGTATTGTCAAGCACCTGCTCACAATTGCTCATTCCACTAAGCACCATAAACACACCATCAAGATTAGCTGCAAACCTTAAAGCATACGAAGCTGGCGAGGCTTCCTTGTTATATTCCCTTAAAATATTCTCTGCTTCCTTTGGAAGATTCGCCAGTGTCCCGCCCTTAACAGACTCCATTACAGCTATTGGCTTATTATGCCTTCTTGCTGTTTCATAACATAACCTTGACTGGATAATATCATTTTCCCAATCAAGATAATTAATCTGAAGCTGAACAAAATCAACTTCCGGGTGATTGGTTAATATCATATCAAGGAACTGTGCATCATCGTGAAATGAGAATCCGAAATTCTTAATCTTACCCTCGGCTTTCATCTTCTTAGCGAATTCAAATCCACCACACTTGTCCGTATTATAATATCTGTCCCTGCCCATATTGTGCATAAGGTAGTAATCAAAATATCCAACGCCTGTCTTTTCAAGCTGTTTATTAAAATATAACGGATACTCCTCACCTGATTTTATAAGCACTGTAGGCATTTTATCGGCAAATACATACTTGTCCCTGTCATATCTGTCAACCAAAGCTTCCTTTAACGCTGTTTCTGACATCTGGTCGTGATACGGAAATGCAGTATCAAAATATGTAAATCCTGCTTCCATATATATATCAACCATACGCTTTAACTCGTCCATATCAATTGACTGTTTATCATCTGGATTGATTAACGGAAGCCTCATCGCTCCAAATCCGAATCTATTCATTGTAATTCTCTCCTGATTGTTAATTCTCTTTTGATATTTTATTTTCTTATACTATTTATCTTTTCTTATTTTACTTAATTCTATTGTGCTGTTATTGCTATAAATAACCGTATATACAACCACAATGTTAGTCAACTCTCTTATTGCCCCAGAAGAATAATGCAACTGTTCCAGGTCCTGTGTGGCTTCCTATTGTTGTACCTATATTATTAATCTCCACCCTGCCGTTAAGCTTAGGGAATTTCTCCTCTATAAGCTTTGCAACAGCTTCTGCATCTTTTCTGCACGCTGACATTGATATGTAGCATTTTCCATCGTAATCAAGTCCATTTTCGGCATTATTAATCATCTTCTCAACAGTTGCTGCAATAACCTTCTTCTTAGTACGGATTTTTTCTCTAGGTATAAGCTTTCCCTCAAAATTAACATTGAGCAGTGGACATATATTAAGAAGATTACCCACAAAACCTGACACCTTTGACACTCTTCCACCTTTTATAAAAAATGTAAGATCTGTCGTAAAGAACCAGTGATTAACCTTTAATCTGTTCTCAATAACCCAGTCCTTTAACTCATCTATACCCATACCTTCATCTTTTAAATCAGCAACCTTATCCATAAGCAGCCCGTATCCGGATGAAGCCGCAAGTGAATCAATTACATATATCTTTCTGTCTGGATATTTCTCTTTAAGTGTTTCCGCCGCTATATTAGCAGAATTAATTGTTCCGGATATGCCTGATGAAAGTGTAAGATGAAGTATATCTTTTCCTTCTTTTAAGAATTCTTCAAAATATGTCTCATATTCATCCACATTTATCTGTGATGTCTTAGTATCAGCTCCTTCCGACATAGCTTTATAGAAATCATCCAAGTTTATTGTCTTCCCTAAATCATCCATATAAGCTGCTCCGTCCAGCTCATAATGGAAGCATATATAATGTATATCTCTCTTATTAAAATGTTCCTCTGTTAAATCTGCTGTAGAACAACACGATATAATATAATCACTCATAACTAAGCCTCCATACATATTATAAATATTTGTATACACAGTAATTTTATTATATATCATATCTTATGTCCATTGATTTATTATATTTCATCTGATATTATTATTCTTAATAATCATTTGATTAATTATAAAGTCAGTAATCATAAACCTGCCTTATTTAACGAGGATAAATATATGCTTACATATTCTTTTGATAATAGAAACAAAAAAAGCCTTTACGAATATCTGTACACCTGTATTAAAGATGATATTATATCCGGCAAATTAACACCCGATACAAAGCTTCCTTCCAAGAGAGATTTTGCCAAAAATCACGGAATAAGCGTCGTAACTGTTGAAAATGCTTACGGACAGCTTCTTGCAGAGGGTTACATATATTCACTTCCTAAAAAGGGATTTTATGTATCGGAGATTAATAATAATTACAATACAATAGATAATCATTCTTTCAAGAATACCGCATTAAATAATATTTCAAGCAGTAACCAGCCTTATAATGTGAATAATAATGCGGGTGCTTCCCCGGAAAATGTTGCTGTCAACCTTGTATACAGCCACACCCCTAAAGATAATTTTCCATTTTCAATATGGGCAAAGCTTATGCGTCAGGTACTTACATATGAGGGCGATGATGCACTCAATGTTCCACCTACCGGCGGCGTTATGAAACTGCGATGTGCAATTGCACATCATTTATATGAATTCAGGGGAATTACAGTAAATCCTGAGCAGATTATTATTGGTGCTGGAACTGAATATTTATATGGGCTTATCGTCCAGCTTCTTGGACGTGACCTTGCCTACGGACTTGAAAATCCAAGTTCCAGAAAAATCGTAAATATATACCGCTCATTAGGTGTCAAGGTCAACGCACTTGATATGGATGATGAAGGTGTAATACCTGACAGCATTGGACTTGCGAATTCCCAGATAATACAGATATCTCCGTCACACCATTTTCCTACTGGTATAGTTACATCTATAAGCAGAAGATATGGTCTGTTACAATGGGCTAACAACTCACCCGGCAGATATATAATAGAGGACGACTACGACAGTGAATTCCGACTTCAGGGAAAGCCAATACCATCACTCTTTTCAATCGATGCCACAGACAAGGTAATATATTTTAATACATTTACAAAAAGCCTTGCCTCAACTATAAGAATTAGTTATATGGTTCTTCCTGTGCCGCTCCTTGAACGCTTCAAACAGCAGCTTGGCTTCTATGCCTGTACAGTATCTAACTTTGAACAATATACTCTGGCACATTTTATTGAAGACGGCTTTCTTGATAAACACATTAACCGTATGCGCAATCACTACCGTGACATAAGGGATAATCTTATAGGTCTGCTTATGAAAAGCAGTATCAAAGACCGTATTAATATATACGAGGAAAATTCGGGACTGCATTTTCTCCTAAAATACGACACAGAATTAACTGATGAGCAGCTAAAGCAAAAAGCCAGCAAGAAAGGACTTCTCATATCATTTCTTTCTGACTATATAACTGGAAACAGCTATTCACCTGATAATTATTCGCATATAGCAATTGTCAACTACTCTGGAATATCTATGGACGATGTCGCTATTACGGCAAAATTGCTTGAGGAAATATGCTTATAAATAATTACTTAATGCAATACATATTGGTGGAAGAAATCTAATAATAATAAATATTCTCTTATAAAAATAATGGTGTCACACGAATGAACTATTCACTGCCTTACTAACATTAAATAATTCATTTTATGTGACACCTTGTTATTATTCAGAATAAAACCTATAACATCCACGTCCCGATTTCTTGGCTTCATATAACGCTTTATCTGCACACTGGTACATATTATAATAATGTAAACCACAATTAACAGATAAGCTTATCCCCATACTTACGCTTATCTTATAACCATCGTACTCATCTGTTACATAATTAAATATTCTCTTCACGATATCTTCGATATTATCGCTGTCTTTATATTCAATATATACAACAAACTCATCGCCTCCATACCTTATCGCTATATCCTGATCTTCCCTTGTACATTCTGCTAATCTCTTGGCAACATATTGTATAACACAGTCGCCAAAATAATGGCCATAAGTATCATTAACTAATTTAAACGAGTCTATATCAAATATAACAAATGCCGAATACATATGGGCGCTGTTATCAATCCTGCTCTTTATAAGCAATTCTCCAGTAACGTGATTATAAAGACCTGTAAGCAGGTCAAGTGATGCCTGCTTTTCCAGACGTTGTTTCAAATATTCCTGTCTATATCTTTCTGTAACATTTCTTAAGCTTATAATTCCTAAAATATCATCTGTAAGCTTGTCCTTTGACAGATATATAGACTTATCAATCCACATCTCCGTATCCTGTGTATCCATTGTCCTGTAATCAATAGATACAGTAGTATTACCATTATTAAATAGCTCGATAATCTTCTTTGACGTCGCAAGCTTTAAATAATCTTCAATTGTATCTTTGGAAACCCTTTTCTGCCACCTTCTGCAATATTCATCATAAGAACTAGATGTACTAATACCTACTGTATCAAGTGCACTATACATTTTATTATTCTTTCGCTGATATATGCCATTTTCTATTGTATCTTTTGAAAAATTAACCTGATACATAACAATTGACTCTGACATAAGTGCGTCTTTATACTGCTCTGTTGTCTGCAAAAGCTTTCTAAGTTCAGCATTTTTACGCTTTATTATCTCATAATATTCATATCTGTGTGATACATCACGTTCTGTCACTGTTATCTGGTTAAATGTCTTATCATACATAAGTGTCACTAATATCCACTTATATTTACCATCATACATAAGTCTTACATCAAGCTTTTTCTTAAATTCATCGTTACTGCCAAAGCCTTTAACTGCCTCTACTGATATTAAATCTAACAGCCTGCCTCTGTCCTCATAATGACATCTGTCAACCATTCTCTGAACCCACTGTTCTAACTCTACATTACCGTCTTTCTTAAACTTATTACCCCTATTATAAATACACAGAACACTATCATTATCAATATCAATCTGATAAATCCCCTCATATTGGGTTGACAGCATTGTAAGTATTCTGTCTTCCAGCTCTAAATCATTCTCCATTGAAGTTCTCCATTCCAGCACTGTACACCAACAGCACTTGTTTAACTTGCAAAAAACAAGCTTTTATTCTTCATTATTATTCGACCATTTTCTACGAAACTCTTAATTGAATATACAATATCACATATTGGAGAAAATGTCACGCTGGCATTTAATGTTTTAATGGGACTTACTATAGAATTTTATAACATTAAATTTCCTATTATATAAAAACTGCCGCCAGTGTAATACTGACGGCAGTAATAATACCTTATTAATCTATTGATTAATATAAGCTATCCAATTAACTGTACCATTAATTCTGATACTGTATACTACTCATATACCAGCTTATGATTAACCGAAGTATCTCTTTAAAAGACCTTCAAATGCCTTACCATGTCTAGCCTCATCCCTAGCCATCTCATGAACTGTGTCGTGGATTGCATCAAGATTAGCAGCCTTAGCTCTCTTAGCAAGGTCAACCTTACCTGCTGTTGCTCCATTTTCTGCTTCTACTCTCATCTCAAGGTTCTTCTTAGTGCTGTCTGTTACAACTTCACCGAGAAGCTCTGCGAACTTAGCTGCGTGTTCAGCTTCTTCCCAAGCTGCCTTTTCATAGTAAAGACCTACTTCTGGATAACCTTCTCTGTGAGCAACTCTAGCCATAGCAAGATACATACCAACTTCTGAACATTCACCATTGAAGTTAGCTCTTAAATCTTCAATAATATCTTCGCTTACTCCCTTAGCAACTCCTACAACGTGCTCAGCAGCCCATACCTTGTCATCTCCCTGAGCTAAGAACTTGTCTGCTGGTGCCTTACATACTGGACAGACATAATCTGCTGGAAGTGACTCTCCTTCATAAACATAACCGCATACTGTACATACATACTTCATAATCTTAATCTCCTTTTCTTGTTTAATTTATTAAAAATAGTAATTATTACTGTTTGTGAGTTTAATATAACACTGTTTATTTCCTTTGTCAAGCAAAATAGTAATAATTCCTATTAATATTTTTACTTATCTATACACTCAGGACATTCTCCATAGAAGAATGTCACATTTCCCCGGATTGTACCATCAAAATTCTTTGCCGCCGCTTCATTAAAATTCTTCTCAACTTCCCGTGAGTCAAAGTTCAAATCCATAACTTTGCCACAATTGACACATTGAAAATGGTAGTGTGGGTTCACGTTGCCGTCAAAATGCACCGAACCATCACTACACGGCACTTTCATAGCCATTCCATTGTCTACAAGGAATGTAAGATTTCTGTATACAGTTCCAAGACTTATGTTAGGAAACTCTTTACTGACATTATCATACACAACCTCTGCCGTAGGGTGGTCTTTTCTTGACATCAAAAAGCTCCTGATTGCATCTCTTTGTCTGCTTCTTTTTACTGTTGCCATATTGTAACTCCTCTATTCAAATTACATTAAATTAATATTGTCATTATATACTGTTACTTGTTTAATATTTTATATGTACATAATATCCATTTGATAAATCACGCTCATTATTGGATTTAAATCAAAAATGATACACCAATAATAGTAACAACTACTAATATTAGTGTATCATTTTCTATCAAAAAGTCAACTTATTTTTACTATATTATTTTTATAATATTATTATGCAAGCTTTGTTTTTATTTATGCCTTCATCATTCCAGACATAATACAGCTTCCCTTTGCACCACACTCTTGTACTTCCTGCCTGCGGCTGCCATCTATGTTAATTCCACCAATGGCATATACTGGAATATTAACATTTTCGCATACTGCTTTCAGAAATTCCAGGCCTCTTGGTGGAACACCTCTTTTACAATCCGTACTATATATATGTCCTGCCGTAATGTATGAAGCACCAAGTTCTGCCGCTTCGACAGCTTCCTGAACGGAATGGATTGAACAACCTTTTATAGCTACATTACTATCTTTAAGCTGACTATGATATTTTCTTAGATTATCAATTGACAAATGTATAGCATTAATGCCAGTCTTTTCTGCCACTGCAACATAAGTATGCAATATCAGTCTTACGTTATATTTCTTACAGACCGAATACACATCTGCAGCAAGTGCAGCATATTCAGCATCACTTAGATCCTTCTCTCTTAGAATAACAGCTGCTGGATAAAGCTTGCATACTCTTTCTATCTGTTCTAAAAATGGTCTGTCACAAAGCCTGCGGTTAGTAATTGCAATCACGTCCTGCATAATTCCTAATCTCCTTAATCTTAATCAGCCACAGTATATATAGTCACTCATAACTGGCTGAAGTCCGATTTTTACAAGGTCATCATATACCTGCTTAACATCTCTTCCGTCTGATATTTCAAACTGCTCATCGCCTCTGTCTTTTTCTTCAATATCTTCTGAATGGCTTCCTATGCCCGTACTTACACCTGCTGATATTTTAGTTGCCGCTATATTCATAAGATTATCACGCACACGTGCACACTCTCTTGTAGATACTGTTATACTGGCAAATGGCATAAATAATCTGTATGCTGTTACGACCTGCAATAACTGTGCTTCGTGTACATCTTTAGGATTAATTCTGTCATTATTGATTATTGGACGTAATCTTGGACAAGAAAATGCTATCTCTGCCTGTGGGTATTTGCGCTGTAATAAATATGCGTGCATACCTGTAGCAAAAGCATCTTTTCTGAAATCATCAAGTCCTAAAAGTGCAGCAAAACCAACTCCTCTCATACCTCCCTTTAATGCACGTTCCTGTGCATTAAGCCTGTATGGGAATACTCTCTTATGTCCTGCAAGATGAAGTGTCTCATATTTGTCTGAATTGTAGGTTTCCTGAAATACAGTTACATAGTCAGCACCACATTTATGAAGATAAGCATACTCATCTGAATTCATAGGATATACTTCAAGTCCAACAACCTTGAAATATTTTCTTGCTATTTTACAGGCTTCTCCTATGTATTCCACACTTGACATTTTCTTACTTTCACCTGTAAGAATAAGTATCTCCTGCAAGCCTGACCTTGCAATTGCTTCCATCTCTTCTTCTATTTCCTGTGCATTAAGTTTGGCTCTCTTAATCTTGTTGTGGCAGTTAAAACCACAGTATATACAGTAATTCTCGCAGTAATTAGCAATATATATAGGTGTAAAAAAGCATATAGAATTACCAAAATGTCTTTCTTTCTCATCCTTGGCTGCCTCTGCCATCTGTTCAAGATATGGAAGTGCAGCTGGTGATAAAAGAGCAGCAAAATCCTCTGGTGTCCTGTTGCTTTTATTGATAGCATTAAGAACATCCTTTGCTGTATATTTATCGTAGTCATAATTGTTCATAGCATCTATAACTTTTTGCTGTATATCTGACTCAAGTACTTCCATATCTGGAAGATATTCCATATGGTTAGTTCTGTTTTTCTTCAAATCTTCTCTTATTTCATCACTCAATATACTTTCATTGATGTGCATATCTTTGCTGTCGCTCATAATTATCCTCGTTTCTGTAATCTATTGCATTATTATTCGTGTATATAGCCCGTTAATGGAGATGATGCACTTGCACCGTCCTTCTTTACTCTTCCAAGGCCTGAAAGATAAGCTTCACGTCCTGCATTTATTGCATTCTTAAATGCTGATGCCATCGCTGGAATATCTCCTGCTGTCGCTATAGCTGTATTAGCCATCACCGCAGCTGCACCCATTTCCATAACTTCACATGCCTGTGATGGACGACCTATACCTGCATCTACAATAATTGGAAGGTCAATTTCGTCAATAAGTATCTGTATAAAATCTTTAGTGCATACACCTCTGTTAGAACCAATTGGTGCTGCAAGCGGCATAATACAGGCAGCTCCTGCATTCTGCATATCTCTTGCTGCATTAAGGTCTGGATACATATATGGCATTACTACAAAGCCTTCTTTGGCAAGTATCTCTGTTGCTTTAACTGTTTCGTAGTTGTCTGGAAGAAGATATTTAGTATCTCTTATAACTTCTATCTTAACCATATCACTGTGGCATAATTCTCTTGAAAGTCTTGCAATTCTTACAGCTTCTTCTGCATTTCTTGCACCTGATGTGTTAGGGAGAAGCTTTACATTTTCTGGAATATAATCAAGAATATTGGCAATTCCGCCATCGTTGGCTCTTCTTAGTGCAAGTGTTACTATCTGTGCTTCTGCCTGTTTTACGGCGGCGTCTATTAATTCAAGGGAATATTTTCCTGAGCCTAAGATAAATCTTGATGTGAATTCGTATTTTCCTAATTTGAATGTGTCGTTGTTGTTCATTGTTTTGTCCTCTTTTCTTTTTGGTTATTTATTGGTAAGGGTTGTTGGGTGGGGTTGGGTTAATAACGTAAGGTTATTGACCGCCGCCCATAAATGTCAGGATTTCTAAGGTGTCATCGGGTGACAGGGTTGTGGTGGGGTAGGAGTCTTTCGGGATTATGACCTCGTTGAGTTCGACTACTACATGGATTGGGTTGTAGTTGTGGGTGGTGAGGAAGGTGGTGATTGGGGTTGATGTAGGGATTTGGGTGGGTTTGCCGTTGAATTTTATTGTTATCATTGCTGGTCCTTCTTTCTTTGGGGATTGAGAGAGTGAATTTTTTTTGGAGGACGGACGACATTTGGAAGCTTTGCTTCCTCTGTCTGCGGGTCACTGACGTGGGAAGGGGAATTAGCTTTGTCGGACGACACTTGGAAGCTTCGCTTCCTCTGTCTGGGAGTTGCTGACTGAGGGGATAAGGTTTGCTGGGTGGCGTCCCTCCACTGTTTTTGCGTGAGTAGCGCGTTCCAGAGCTTCGCTCTGTCACTGTCGCGGTGCTCCTCGAATACGCTAACAAAGCCTCTTGCTCACTTCTGCAAGCAGAGTTCGGCAAGTGTCTTTGTTAGTGTATTCTCATCGCTACTCACGCAAAAAAGAGTTCACGAAAGGAAGCGCCGGTGGTGGTGCTCCCCTTCGTGAACTCTTTGAAATTCACTCTATTTGTTTTTTATTTAATTGTTTATTACTATATCACTTGTTGAAATATTTTGCAACATTAATCTTCTTTATTGGTGATTTCGTCTATTAATTCTATGGACTCTTTTATCATATTATCGCAATGTTCCTTCTTTACTCCGCCTTTCCGGGCGTTGTTTCTTAGAAGGTCTACGCAGTCTGTTAAGCCATCGTGGCTGGCAGCTATTCTTTTTCTGAATTCTGTTATTACGGCAGGGGAGTCTATTCCTTTTGCACCTAATACCATAAGGGCACTTGTTATTGCTCCACAAGTTCCGCCGCATTTCATTCCGCCACCAAAGTTACAGCCTATTGCTGCTGCCTGCTGTTCGGTCATTCCTAATTCATCGGCGTAGGCTCTCATTATTGTCTGGGCACAGTTGCTTACCATTGGGGTTTCATTTCTTAACTGCATTGCTTTATCTATATGTCTATTCATTGATTGTCCTCCAATTACATTTTAGAATATTTAGTAAGTATTTCCTCAATCTGCATATTTATGCTTTCAGGAAATGTTCCTGAATTATTATCAGAAATTTTTATCCAAAAGTCAAGATTCTTGTATTTCACATTGTGTCTTGTGTTGTTCTTATCCTGCCTGGTGGCAATCTGGACTTTTACCTGTGCTCTTTTTTGTTCAAGAAGTGGAATTATTATGTAATATAGCCTGTCGTCCCTGAATGATATATAGCCTGCGGCATTTCCCGATTTGGTCTTTAAATATAGGCGGTGATTTTTAAGTGACTGTGGGTATAGTGTCATACCTGCCCGTAGGAATGGGGCATTGGCTGGCATTTCAAGCATTGAGTCTATATAAAATATCTGTGCATTATCGTGCTTTACTGGTGTAATAAGATCACTAAGTGTGTAGGTTGCATCTATATACTGCTGGGCTAAAAGGTATGCAAGCTGTGCTTTTATAACTGCCCTTCTTGTATCCGATATGCTTCCTTTCCTTCTGTTATCTATACCTGATAACAGCTTATCACTGCTTTCTGATATACTCTTTATGAATAATGTAAAATCTTCTTCTATCGTCCAGATATATTTGCCTTTTGCTATAACAATGCTTCCAGTAATATTTCCTCTTGCACCTTCTGCATAATGATATATATTACGGCTTGTATACGCATTATCATTAACAGGTGCATCCCAATTACCGCCATCGGAAGCATATGAATTATAGTCCTGATAATATTCTTCATCATATGTGTACTCTGATGAATAACTATCATCGCTGGAATTATTGAAATAACCGGACATTTTATTATCAGATAAATACTTAATAATAATTGAATATGCCTCATTAATCTCCTGCGCACTATATTGATATGTATTCTTCCCTGACTTTAATGAATCGGGATGCACCTTTAACATCAGTTTTCTATATTTTTTCTTAATTGCTTTTATATCAGCAGACCGGGGTACTGCTAATATTTTATATGCCTGTTCTACACTCATTTTCATAGGATTATCCTGATATGCTCTTTCTATTGGTTACATATTTATCAACTCATTAAATTAACTATTGTAAGCCATAAATGTTTAGATTACGCATATGATAACACATACTTAGTTAAGCGTATATGTTTTTAAATCAAATTTCTTCTGAATAAAATCCACAAGATACTCAGCTGTACCCTCAACGCCCAAAGAGCTGCTGTCTATCATTATAGTCTTGTGCTTAGGGTCTGATGGAAGAAATCCTGCATAGTGCATATGGTAATTATCTCTTGCCTCATCTACTGACCTTATCATCTTCTTGGCTTCTTCTTCGCTTAAATGCAGATCATTTACACAGTTCTTAACTCTCTGTTCATATGGAGCATAAATGTATATATGCACCGCATTTTCTTCATCAGAAAGAACAAAATCTGAACAACGTCCAACTATTATACAGCTTTCTCTCTCAACTAAGAATTTCATAATATTCTGCTGGGCTTCAAATATTCTGTCCTGCTCTGTGCTTGACTGTGTTCCAAGAGGATACATCATTCTCTTATATGAATTAGTTGATGTCTTCTTAACCTTTTCTTCAAGTTCATCTATCTGTGATACTGGAAGATTAAGCTTCTTAGCCGCCTGCTCCACTATATCCCTGTCATAATATTCAACTCCAAGCTTCTTACTCATAAGCTTGGCTATTGGACGTCCAAGGCTGCCAAACTGCCTTGCTATTGTAACAACATATTTCTTATCACTCATAACTGCCTCCATTCTGAAATTATTCTTATAATTCCTATATACATTTTATAAAACTAACACATTTTACATAACAAATCCTAATACAAGGAAACCAATTATACTTATTCCAGCTCCTATAAGTACATATGGAAGCTGTGATACCGCGTGGTCAAAGTTATCAATACCTGAACCCTGTGAAGCAAGAACTGTTGTGTCACAGTAGAAGCAGGCGTGATTACCAAATGCACAACCTGAAAGAATTGCTGCCATTATAAGTATTGCATTGGCTCCTACACTTGCACCAAGTGGAAGAAGAACTGGTGCAACAAGTGTACATACGCCCCACGCATTGGCTATCATAAATGCTAATATACCAGTAATGATAAATGCAAGCATTGGGAAAATCTTTGCTGATAATATTGGCTGTGTAATATCTATGAAGAACTCTGTCATCTGCATCTGGCTTGCCATTGTCTGGAATGTAAGTGCTGCTATAAGGAGAATTATAATAGGAAGCATATCTGCAAATCCTTTTACGAAATTATCCCAGTATTCTGTAAATGTCATCAGCTTTTCTGCAAGATACATAACAAGTGTTACTGCAAGACATATAATCTGTGCTACTACAAGGTTACCTGTAACGCAGGCTACAACTACAAGTACAAGCATTGGAACAAGGAAATTAAATATGTTGCCGTCCTGTTCACCTTCGCCATCGTCCATATTGTACTTCTTACTTGCATCACTGTAAACCTTACCTGTTGTTGCAACTCTTTCATAAGCCTTCTTCATTCCGCCAAGCTTAGGAAATACACCTGCTGAGAAAAGAATTACAATAAGTAATGCAACTATTGGATATATACAAAATGGAATTGCTTTTATATAAGCTCCCATCCAGGTCTTTGCACCAAGTGCCTGAACACTCTCCTGTGCGAAAAAGATAGCTCCAAAATATGCTGCCCAAGATGAGAATGGGAACATAACACAGACTGGTGAACCTGTACTATCCAGAAGATATGCAAGTGCTTCTCTTGGTACTTTTACTTTATCATATACCTTCTTCATTGCTGTACCTATTGATAATACATTAAGATAATCATCAATAAATATAATTACACCTAATATAAATGTTGTGAATAAAGTCTTTCTTTCGCTGTTACATATCTTTGAAACAATCTTTGCAAATCCAAAATGTCCCTTAGAGGCTGTAAGAAGTGCTATTATACTTCCAAACAAACCACATACAAGTATTAAGTATGCTTCATCACTCATAACACCTTCAAGTGTATTAACCCATTCGGTTATAAAATCCTGCTTATATAAAAATATTGCTCCTATAATTGAACCGCCTATAAGAAATGGCTCACATTTCTTAGTAGCTATAGCACCTATGACAATACCGATTACAATTATTACTGCTATAAGACCGTAGCTCATAATCATTTCCTCCTGTTATATAAATATTTATTAATATCTGACGCGTCCAGCGGTACATTTTATATACCGCAAGATAAACAATGAATGTGCTTTAGTAATTTCTATTTCAGCCTTTACTGCCAGTTAGATTAACATTTTTACTAATACACAAAAAGGGACTTCCGCTAATATTACCATTAGCAGAAGCCCCTTTGCTTCTTGTCTATGTTCAAGAATATATCACTAAGACATATATACTTCAACATTCTTTTATAAATATTTTATTGTTATGACTTCTAATAACAATCTTGTATTACTTCATTTGTTCTCACAGCACAAATGTCTATCTTACCTCAAGACATATCAAAGCATTCATAAACTCCAGACGTGTCATCGCATCATCAAAATTCCTGCCCGTAAGCTCAGTTATTCTCTGTATTCTGTACTTTACTGTATTACGATGCGTAAATAACTGTTCAGAAGCGTGAAGCAGGCTGTTATTGTTCCAAAGGTACGCTTTTAACGTCTGTAAAAGATTCGTATTATTCTCCTTATCATAGTCAATAATTATGCCTAATGTACTGTCAACAAAGTCCTGTATAAGCTTTTTATCTCCAAATTCAGAGAACAGGTTATATATTCCCATTTCTTCATACCAGAACACACTTCCATTAAGCTGTATCTTCTCCGAAAGGATTACACACCTTGAAGCCTCCGTAAAACTTTTCTGCAAATGTGATATTCCATTATATTCACGTCCAATTCCCATAACAAGCTTTATATCCGTATACCTGCCCTGCACATATTCAGATAATGCTTCGTAAGATTGATTAATAAGACCGTGTGTATCATCAGCATTTTCCAAACAATTAAAACAGCCAACTATGTTATTAGCATATCTTGATAAAATCAGACTTCCATTATTCTGTGCAAAACTGTCCCTCAGCTTATTCATAATGAAATCATAATCAAAATTCTCTATCTTATTATCTGAATGAATATTAATCATAAACATACGGTTATTACCATTGATGTCATAGCCAGCTTCTTCAAATTTAATAGAAAATGCTTCTATATTGATGTCCTTTCCAAATATAATTCCTGAAAGAATATCATCACTTAATACATCTGAGTCTTTATTATACGCAATAGCGTGTCCGATTTCTTCAAAAATGTCAACAAGAGGAATTTCACCTGATATGACAAATATCGGAAAATCGTTAAGATTGGAATAGGATATTATTGTGCTGCCTATACTGGCAATGTACTTATCGCCAACAAGAAGCAATGCACCTGCCATATCAAGCTTCTTAGCTTTCTTAATAACTGCTTGCAGGTCAAAATCCTTACTCTGTATAACAGGCGTGCTTATAATCAAAAGCTCCTGTCCCTTTACCCACTTCGCAAAATTCATATTCTCAGGCTTATATACCCACCTTATTCTATTAGACAAACCACTCTTTCCTGCTATTATTCTGGCTTTCGCCATTGAGGGGAGAGTGAGAAGATCTTTACATTGAAACATATTGCTGCTCCTATATTGTATGTTGTAATTATTATTTACATATTATTATAATTATTTATAGTGCCATAAGGAACTTTTAAGATGAGCACTTTTGTGCTCATTATATCATATGCCCTGCGTTGCTTTTTCACGCATCCGAAGTTTCGAAGAAACTTCTAAGTGACTACGAAGTAGTCATATTATATCATAATTCACTCTTTATCTACGCCATAAATTCACTCAAAGCCTCGAAAGCCACTGGTGCTTTCTTAAACAGATATTCACCATTACGGACACTTGCAACAACATCGGCTCTTTCGCATACTGCCTCGAATTCGCTCCTGGCATCGACAACAATAAAGTTAGCTGGCTTGCCTGCCTCAATTCCATATATGTCTGATATGTTCATAGTCTTAGCACCATTAACAGTTATAAGGTCAAGGCAGTTATCCATTTCCTCAAATGACATCATCTGGGCTATATGTATACCATTATCAAGCACATTCATAAGATTGCCATTGCCTGCCGGATACCAAGGATCCTGAATTGAATCCTGTGCAAAGCATACATTTATTCCATTTTCATATAATTCCTTAACTCTTGTAAGACCTCTTCTCTTAGGATATGTATCCTGTCTGCCCTGAAGATATATATTCTCTGTTGGGCAGGAAATGAAGTTAAGTCCTGCTTTCTTGAAATTCTTCATCATTCTGAATGCGTAACTGTTATCTACTGAACCTAATGAACAGGTATGGCTTGCTGTTGTCTTAGGTCCGATTCCTTCAACAATTGAAAGTGCAGTAAGAAGCTCCACAAACCTGCTCATTGGGTCATCACTCTCATCACAGTGTACATCAATAAGCTTGTCATACTTCACAGCTAATTCAACAACCTTATGGATTGATTTCTCACCAAATTCCCTGCAATACTCAAAATGTGGAATACCACCTACACAATCAGCACCCATTTTAAGTCCTTCTTCAACAAGCTTGTCGCCATCTTTGTAAGAATACATTCCTTCCTGTGGAAATGATACAATCTGGATTGTTACAATATCTTTTAATTCTTCCTTTAATTCAAGAAGTGCCTTTAAGGCTGTGAGGTTAGGGTCAGTTACATCAGCGTGTGTTCTTATGAACTGGACACCGTGTGACACCTCCATTTTAACTGCCTTTATTGCTCTTGCCTTTATCTCATCAATTGTTAAATCTGATTTAGTTTCACTCCACCTTTGAATTCCTTCAAATAATGTTCCTGTTCCGTTAGTTGCGCCCTGCTTTCTTGCTGTGAATACATAATCAAGATGAATATGTGGGTCAACATATGGTGGCAGTGTAAGCTTGCCTCCCAAATCCTCAATTTCACAATCACTATCTACATCTATATGTGGTGCAATTGCCTTAAATACTCCGTCCTCAACAAGTATTTCCTGTAATTCATTATATCCTTTTAACTTTGCGTTAATAAATTTCTTTCCAGCCATATTATACCTCTTTTCCTGCCTAAGATATTAACACTGAATTCAAATATCAAATGGCATTGATTAATATGGTCTGACTATAACAATCAATATAACAAACAACAAGCATTTGTTCCAAAGTAACAAGCATTTTATGCTGTTTTAACAACATTTTATAATTATATTTGTGCTGGGGATACATACCCATCATAACTTTTAATATAAATCCCTTAACAGCACAAAAAGAACACAAAAGGGATTTGGAAGGTGTATCCCAAATCCCTTTTATTTTAACTTTATTCTCTGTTATTATGATACATCTCTTTCTCCATATACATAAGCTTATCTGCCGCCTTTAATAATTCTTCTAAATCGTCAACATACTCTCTCCACAGAACTCCTATGGATATGCTTACTTGTTTATCCTGCATTATATTTTTCAAGGCTGTAATTCTTTCTTCATATTTATCACGCTCAATATTCTGCTCTATAATTACAAATTCATCCCCACCTACCCTGTAAGAATTATCCGGGAATACCATTTTGAATGTGTCTGCTGCTGTACATATGAACTTATCACCCTTAGAGTGTCCATAATTATCATTAATTGCTTTCAGACCATTAAGATCTATGTAAGCAACTCCGACATTTTTAAGTATCTGGTCTTTAGCCGCTTTAACAATGCTTATATATTTGTTACGATTGTACAAACCTGTAAGCATATCCCTGTAACTTAAATAACGCATCCTATCCTGCTGCACACGCTTTTCAAGACTATTAGTAACAAAATATTGTATAGAAGACAATAATGCCATATCCTCGTAATGATTAACCGGATTGTCCACTCCAAGAAATCCAATTATATTTCCATCTCTTTTTAATGGCACTGCAAGAAGTCTGTCTACATTCTGTTCATGCAACATATTGTATACAGGTTCTTCCTTTTGCTTGCTGACATCTGCTATATAATATGGCTTTTCCTCTTTAAAATTCTCCATCCATAAACTTACAATATTCATTGAAAGCTTTTGAAGCTTATCCTTCTTTGCTGTAATACTATCACCAACATACTCATAGGTGTTATCCATTGTATTATCATCGTAATTATTTTCAAAAATATAACATCTGTCCGCACCAAAATAATTATTAATAATTGCAAGAAGATTATGTATAGCTATGTTAATATCCGCTTCAGTTGTCAGTTCTGCTATACACTGGTTAAGCACCATAGATATTTCAAGTTCAGCCTCTGTCTTAATCTGCTTCTGTTCCAGATTGTTAAGTTTCCTGTCCTGTTCACCAATAACAGTTATATACATAACTATCATTGAATTACATACAGCTATATCAATCAACGAAATTTCATAAAAGTAGAACTGTATTATTGCCGCTACAATTGGAAGAATAATATATGAACCAAGTGAAGAAATTGTAATATTGCTTAATTTCTTTCTGTATTCTATCAAAAATGACATCTCTACCATCATTCCTATTACAGGTATAAAAATAGATATTATAAAACCTTCACTTCTATGATATACATTCTGTGCATCATAATAGTAATACAAATCTGTAAACTGTGAAATAATAACCAGAGCTACTGCCACGGCACACAGTATATTTATAAATGTTGCTCTTTTTAAAGTTCTTTCTTCCTGTTCCGTAAAAATAAAACTGCACACATACCTGTGGAACAAATATAATATTATATTATTGTCAAGAAATACTATAAAATTACTTATCCTTACAATCCAATATCCAAATATCCCCGTCCAACCTCTGAATATACAGGCGGTTGCATCACTGAGCAACAGAACAACTGTTGCAAACTGCAAAAGTATCATCCACAGCCTCTTACGGCGGTCAAAATTCTTACTTAAAATCATTCCCACCCCTGCTATTAAGCAGAATACACAACCCCAGACCAACATAGCAATATTAACATATTGCACATCTAAATATGCCCTATTATTTCCAATTGTAATGCTTAACAACCTGTTAATGCTATACATAATATCTTCCACTTTGTCCACCTGATATACTTTAATTCATTAAATTACCCAATACAAAAAATATTATCACATTCTGGCGTCATTGTCATTATGAAATATTGTATTTAACAGTTTATTACACGTCCTGTTCTTGCCGTAACCCTGTGTGATATTGATATAACTGTTCTGTTTTCAGATACACCTTTAAGTGCTGTAAGAACATCTCTTTCTGTATTGGCATCAAGATTGGCTGTTATCTCATCAAGTAAAAGCAGCTCCGGGTTGGCAGCTGTAGCTCTTGCTATGGATAACAACTGCCATTGTCCCTGCGAGAATAATTCCTGCGTACACTGGGTATCGTATCCATTTTCAAAGTTCATAATTGTATCGTGAAGTCCTGTAAGCTTTGCCGCTTTGATAACAGCTTCGTCAGATATGGACTTGTCATAAAGTGTTATCTGGTCTTTAACTGTTCCAGGAACAATATGGAATGACTGCTCAACATAACCGAATATTTTTCTCTTTCTGTTATCTGGTATCGCGGCTGAATTCATATCATTTATAAGGATAGAACCTTTCTGTGGATTATACAGACCTAAAAGCAGCTTGAATATTGTACTCTTACCTGCACCTGTCCTTCCTGATAGTGTAACCTGCTCTCCTCTATTTACAACAAATGTCTTATCAGCTATTACAGTGTGGTCAGCCTCATATCCGAACGTTACATCATTGAACTGGACATAAGGTGTATCATTTTTACTATCAAATGTCTTTTCTGCCTGTAATTCTTCATTATTATCTAGTACTGGAAGTTCAAAGAATTCATTTATTCTTCTCACGCCCGCAATCGCTGACTGTATCGTCTGGATTTCCATTCCAAGACTTTCAACTGGTGAGAATATCTGTGATATATAGTTAATAACTGCTACTGCTGTACCTGCTGACATACCAAAAAGTGTAAGGACTTTGGCATTGCCTGAGGCTGAAAACAACATAACTACCGCCACTACAACTGCATTTAATATAAGAATAACTGGTGAATATACGGCATCGTAGAAGTTGGTCTTTTCCATAGCTTTGTAGCTGTCGCTTATATATTCATCGTATCTTTTCTCCATATACTTCTCCTTGCCAAGATTATGGATCGTACGGATATTGTGAAGTGTTTCAGGTACATGTCCTGAAGCACGGCTTACTGCTCGTCTATTTTTTAACTGGGCATCAAGCATATTCTTCTGTATATGTCTTGTAAACCAGAATAAAAATGGAAGAAGCACCATAAGCACTGTTGCAAGTCCTTTATTTCTGAACCAGATAACTGCAAGAATACTTATTATCTTACACGCATCTGCAAACATACTTACAATTCCCGATGTAAAAAGGTTCTCAACTGTATCAACATCACCTACAAACCTTGATACAACAGCACCTGGCTCCTGCTTATTAAGTGAGTCAGTAGAAAGTCTTACAAAATGCTCCATAAGTCCACTTCTAAGTGCGTGTGTTATCTTCTGCCCAAATACTGTAAGAAGCCCTTCTCTTGTGGCTTCCATAAGACCTGTAATAACTGTAAATGCCATATAAAGAAATACAAGATATACAGGCATCTGACTTCCTGTTGTGAGTGTATCTACTATTTTTCCAAGTACAAGTGGTGGATAAAGAGCTGTTATAACCGCACCACATACTGAAATTATAATTCCAAGAGAAAGCCATTTTCTCTTTATTATGGTATGTAATATTATTGAAACTACGTTGTGTGAATTCTTGTTATTCATTTTCTTATTATCAACGTTATTAATATTATAATTATCGGCTTTATTGGCTTCTGTGCTGTTTACATTATTACTGCTCAATATTATCCAACTCCTTTTTCTTATTTTCGTTGGTATTTTTATTTTGTAATGTACCTTTTTCTGTATGTCCAGCCACGTCTACCTCATCTGTGTGCTGACATTTTCATACAGCTTCCTGTACTGCGGACACTGTAACATAATCTCTTCGTGTGTTCCAACTATTGCCTTTCCATTATCCATCCATATAACCTTATCCATCTTAGGGAACATATACAGACGATGTGTCATAATAATTACAATATTATTCTTTGCTATATCACAAAGGTTGTTATATATCTTTTTCTCAGTGCTTATATCCAGTGCTGAAAATGGATCATCAAGCACAAGTACCGGCTTCTTATGACAAAGCGTTCTGGCAAGTGCTATTCTTTGTGCCTGTCCACCTGACAGTCTTACACCACCATTACCAATAAGTGTGTCAACTCCATTTTCCATCTGTGCAACTTCTTTATCGATACATACGTCCTTGAGGTATTCTGATACATTGCAATCATCACCAAGAAGCACGTTATTCTTAATAGAGTCATTAAAAAGCTCTGTGTCGTGTCCAAGATAACTTATTATTCCCGACCTTACATTATCAGCAACACTGCTTAATTCATTTCCATTATACTTAATACTTCCCTTATATGGACATTCGCAAAGGAAGGTCTTTCCAAATGTTGACTTACCGCAGGCAACCGGACCCGTAACGCCTATAATCTCCCCCGGCTCTGCAGTAAAGAAAATATCATTATATACAGTTTTTCCATCTGGATATGTAAAACTTAAGTTTTTTACTTCAAGCTTTCCTGATGTCTGATTTTTACAATCTGTATCTTTATCCTGAATAACCATAAGCGATTTAATACGTTTCCACGAAACCTGTGCCTTATGAACTGCATTAAACAGCTTTGCCGCCTTTGAAGACTTATCCGATAACTTTATAAAACAGGCAAGGAATGTCGTAAATGCCGCGATATCCCAGCTTTTCCACCCCGTTCCAAGTACATTTTTACTGCCGAAATATAATATAAATATTATACCTGTCATTGATATAATCCTGTATAAGGGTGTCATTGAAGAATTCCATATATTTGCCATGATAGCAGCTTTCTCATATGATGAAAGATTATCTTCGTATGCAATTCTTCTGTCCTCTTCCCTTCCGTATACCCTGTAAGTTATGGCATTAGAAGCTCTGTCTAGTGTGGCATTGCTTAATATTCCTGACTGTCTTTTATATTCTGCACCTGTTCTCTGTACGATAATCTTCATCTTTTCTGCAAGCAGATAAGATATCGGTAGAAATATCATTGCAATGAGTGCCAGCCTTACATCATATACAAGCAGCATTCCTGCATATGCAGCCAGTGCTACTCCTGTATCAAACACCTCTGTTGTGAACTTTCTCATGCCCTCAGCACAATCATCAACATCAAGGATTGCCTTTGTCATAATATCGCCCATACCTTCACTTTCAAGTTCTGTCTTGCTCTTTAACACAAGCGTCCCATACAATATCTTCTTCATTCTTCTGTTGACATTATTCGCAAATCTTCTCACATAGAAACGCTTTATATATCTTGATATCTGAACAACTGCAATAGATACAATATATGACACTACAAGTATAAACATATCCTTGTATACAGCATTTTGGCTTAATATATCTATAAGACATCCTGTCATCTTACCCTCAAACCAAGGGCCAAACAAAAGTCCAAAGTTATATATAAGACCTGAAACTGTTATTATAAGCAGTACCTTCCACTCTTCTTTAAA
>ULPP01009921.1_pt1 | contig 26090 bp, 21 predicted proteins | sample 1953531 | NCBI WGS metagenome assembly ULPP01 (sample SAMEA4835630, study PRJEB28245) | human gut metagenome | biome: gut microbiome; material: fecal sample | place: Denmark | collected 2008
AGCAAGTGCGGCGGTAATGTCATATCTGCCTTGTCCCCACACGCGTGGGGATGATCCTTAATAAAACCGACTATCAACAACGATACAGGCCTTGTCCCCACACGCGTGGGGATGATCCCCGGGAACTCTGCCTTCCGAAAACTCTGTAGTACTTGTCCCCACACGCGTGGGGATGATCCTACCTTGCGGTTTCGTACAGGATTTGTTGCGTTCTTGTCCCCACACGCGTGGGGATGATCCCCTTGCTTAAGTCCTTGCCGTTGTTTGCACCGGCTTGTCCCCACACGCGTGGGGATGATCCTCATAAATCGGTTTTTTCTTACGCCAAAGGAAACTTGTCCCCACACGCGTGGGGATGATCCTATGCCAGGTTGGAAACCACAGAAGCCGAACGACTTGTCCCCACACGCGTGGGGATGATCCCATACGTTCGGCAAGGATTTAATAGTTCTTGCCCTTGTCCCCACACGCGTGGGGATGATCCCCGCATCATATAAGGTTAAGAACGAAACCGAAACTTGTCCCCACACGCGTGGGGATGATCCTAAGTCTGATTCAGGTAACGGTACTAAAATCTACTTGTCCCCACACGCGTGGGGATGATCCCTATCAAGAATGCAATCGGGTAAAAGCTGAGCACTTGTCCCCACACGCGTGGGGATGATCCTAATAGGTGTTTCGTATCAAGCATACAGAAAAACTTGTCCCCACACGCGTGGGGATGATCCTAATGTCATTACGAAAATCGTTTTCTTGAGATGCTTGTCCCCACACGCGTGGGGATGATCCGGGTGTATTCCGTCTTGCTGGAATAAGAGGTATGCTTGTCCCCACACGCGTGGGGATGATCCTGCTCATCATAAGAATAATCTGTATAATTGCCGCTTGTCCCCACACGCGTGGGGATGATCCTCACATTTGGTGGCAGCTCCTCCGGCAGTTTTACTTGTCCCCACACGCGTGGGGATGATCCCGACCGTCTGACTAACATCGGGAACGGTATCTGCTTGTCCCCACACGCGTGGGGATGATCCCTTTCTGCTTGTAAGTTTTCTCTTCCAGTCAATCTTGTCCCCACACGCGTGGGGATGATCCTTAGATATTGTTGCAGCCGCACGAATTGCATCCCTTGTCCCCACACGCGTGGGGATGATCCTACCTCTGAAAGAAGCCCATACACTCCATTGGTCTTGTCCCCACACGCGTGGGGATGATCCATCACTAAAGTTAATGGGGAGAATGGCGCGAGGCTTGTCCCCACACGCGTGGGGATGATCCTTATGCGACCACATCGTGCCCAGATGTTGGTATCTTGTCCCCACACGCGTGGGGATGATCCTAAACTTTTTTTCTTCTAAAACTGCCGCATTCGCTTGTCCCCACACGCGTGGGGATGATCCATTGCCGTTGAAGAGGGTACTGTTGTAGCAACACTTGTCCCCACACGCGTGGGGATGATCCTTCTGCACCTAAACCATAATTAACTTGCATTTCCTTGTCCCCACACGCGTGGGGATGATCCTCAGTTCAACCAGCTTGTTTATAGTGCTTAACACTTGTCCCCACACGCGTGGGGATGATCCTAATCACACAGGCACAAACCGTATATATTATGCCTTGTCCCCACACGCGTGGGGATGATCCCATTAACATTGTTTGCAACTCCTTTCACACTCACTTGTCCCCACACGCGTGGGGATGATCCCTGCTTATTGTAGGTATATCATATTAAGTAATACTTGTCCCCACACGCGTGGGGATGATCCTATGTGGCGGTCGGGGTCATATCCGTAAGTATCCTTGTCCCCACACGCGTGGGGATGATCCCATAGAGGTGCTAAAGCGTGGGATAATTTGACACTTGTCCCCACACGCGTGGGGATGATCCTGAGGTAACGCAAGCGGAAATCGAAGAAGAACACTTGTCCCCACACGCGTGGGGATGATCCTTTTATTATGAAGTGGCTTTTTCGTGGCGGTTTCTTGTCCCCACACGCGTGGGGATGATCCCATTGTAAAATAATCGTCTATCTGTTTTGCTGTCTTGTCCCCACACGCGTGGGGATGATCCAGGACTACGACTTTATAGGTCGGCGCAAGTCTGCTTGTCCCCACACGCGTGGGGATGATCCCCTTACCGATACTAACGGCGGTAGCGTCGTAACCTTGTCCCCACACGCGTGGGGATGATCCTTTGACCGTCGATGTAAACCCAGCTTTTTCCACCTTGTCCCCACACGCGTGGGGATGATCCCAATGATTAAGACAGCAAACCTTACAGCGAAAGCTTGTCCCCACACGCGTGGGGATGATCCTCCAGGAATGCGCTCAGAGGTTGCAAGGTTTTTCTTGTCCCCACACGCGTGGGGATGATCCTTAAACCCTATAAAAAAAGTGTTGTGCAAACAACTTGTCCCCACACGCGTGGGGATGATCCTTCTTCAAGTATGCCCCCGTATCGTGTATCATTCTTGTCCCCACACGCGTGGGGATGATCCGTCGTAGCTAACTCCTGCTTTATCTAACGCTTGCTTGTCCCCACACGCGTGGGGATGATCCTTTGAAAAGCGTCAACAGGCACAAAGGGAAGACCTTGTCCCCACACGCGTGGGGATGATCCTGAGGTGTTGCGAAACATCATATAGTTACAAGTCTTGTCCCCACACGCGTGGGGATGATCCTGGTCATGGTTAAGTTACCTAACATTCCGCCGACTTGTCCCCACACGCGTGGGGATGATCCCTGTGGGGCTGTGGAAACTTGAATTAAATACAACTTGTCCCCACACGCGTGGGGATGATCCCTTTCATGATATATCGCTCAAGCGTTGAAGCCGCTTGTCCCCACACGCGTGGGGATGATCCTCCTGCGTCACTACTACATGGACGAGATAGCTTCTTGTCCCCACACGCGTGGGGATGATCCTACTATATTCGGTATGGTATTAAACTCGGCAAACTTGTCCCCACACGCGTGGGGATGATCCCACAGCTAGGTATACCAAACTCGGACACTACAACTTGTCCCCACACGCGTGGGGATGATCCTATTAACGCACAGAAAACGCCTATTTTGATAAACTTGTCCCCACACGCGTGGGGATGATCCTATCGCAGTTGTCAAAGCTGACACCGTCATATGCTTGTCCCCACACGCGTGGGGATGATCCCAATCTTGCTTATAGCTGCGTCGAGCTCGTCCACTTGTCCCCACACGCGTGGGGATGATCCCAGGCTGATTTCCATCGTATTTTTGATAGACATCTTGTCCCCACACGCGTGGGGATGATCCTTACTGTGTCACAAATGCAGGCGTAGAGGTGCTCTTGTCCCCACACGCGTGGGGATGATCCTAAAAGATAGTTTTCACCTAATTTTCACAAAACCTTGTCCCCACACGCGTGGGGATGATCCCAAAGCTTTTTGCATTGATCAACAAGTGCGAAACTTGTCCCCACACGCGTGGGGATGATCCTATTAGGTGTTCGCAAATAGTTATTGTAGATAACTTGTCCCCACACGCGTGGGGATGATCCCAGGCTGATTTCCATCGTATTTTTGATAGACATCTTGTCCCCACACGCGTGGGGATGATCCTATGGAACGAAGCTTTAACACAGCTAGGTATACCTTGTCCCCACACGCGTGGGGATGATCCCGGGGGTAAGCTTGTGACAGATACTGACAGCACCTTGTCCCCACACGCGTGGGGATGATCCTATTAGGTGTTCGCAAATAGTTATTGTAGATAACTTGTCCCCACACGCGTGGGGATGATCCTCTTACTTGCACATATGATGTATTACTTGCCGACTTGTCCCCACACGCGTGGGGATGATCCTAATTCGTGTATTTTTCGTGTAGTAAAAAAATACTTGTCCCCACACGCGTGGGGATGATCCTAAGTCTTTTTTCGATTCGGGTCAGCTGTGCTTCTTGTCCCCACACGCGTGGGGATGATCCTACACGCTTTCTGCGCTATAATCACTGTAGGATCTTGTCCCCACACGCGTGGGGATGATCCCTTGCTTCGCCCGAAATTAACATATTGTTAAAACTTGTCCCCACACGCGTGGGGATGATCCTGTTACTGTCGGTGACAATATATATGACTTTTTCTTGTCCCCACACGCGTGGGGATGATCCCGAGGAAAGACAGTATATCGCTAACGATGTTTTCTTGTCCCCACACGCGTGGGGATGATCCTTCCTCAGCTGTAAACTGAGAAATCTGGAATGACTTGTCCCCACACGCGTGGGGATGATCCTAACGTAAAGTACGTTGATTTTGTGCTTGACGACTTGTCCCCACACGCGTGGGGATGATCCTGCTTCATGACCAGTTCGCGGAGTATTATGATTCTTGTCCCCACACGCGTGGGGATGATCCTCCTTGGGTATGTCTACGGAGGGAAGCGGCAGTCTTGTCCCCACACGCGTGGGGATGATCCCGGTTGACGGAGAATCAAAAACCGTAAAAGAAACTTGTCCCCACACGCGTGGGGATGATCCGTCTTACAACGGTCGTACCACAACACTCCCACGCTTGTCCCCACACGCGTGGGGATGATCCTTTGGTACGGTTGTGAACGAAATTATCGGGCAACTTGTCCCCACACGCGTGGGGATGATCCTTTTGCTGAGCGATTACCAGTTGTCGAAGAACACTTGTCCCCACACGCGTGGGGATGATCCCGGCTATATATACGGCTCGGTCGAATTGGAAATCTTGTCCCCACACGCGTGGGGATGATCCTTTGTCACAGTGGTACGATGATACAAGAGCGTTCTTGTCCCCACACGCGTGGGGATGATCCCTTTGCTATGCCTTTAAGAATTTTCTTTATTCTCTTGTCCCCACACGCGTGGGGATGATCCTTGGCAGATTGCACAAAGTTTTGGGTCTCTTTTCTTGTCCCCACACGCGTGGGGATGATCCTCTGCCATCCTTGCATTCCGCAACGAAATCCTTCTTGTCCCCACACGCGTGGGGATGATCCTATGTCAATATCCTGCCGATTTCTTCAATTCTACTTGTCCCCACACGCGTGGGGATGATCCTTGGTTACAATATCAGCATACGAAGGCGACCAACTTGTCCCCACACGCGTGGGGATGATCCTGGCTCGCATTATAACCAGCTGTTTAGACGTGACTTGTCCCCACACGCGTGGGGATGATCCTATTGCAATTCTTTTTCTGTTAATTCTGTTAAACTTGTCCCCACACGCGTGGGGATGATCCTGTTTGGTTGGCAAATACTATCTTTGGCATAGTCTTGTCCCCACACGCGTGGGGATGATCCTAAAGCGATGTGTTGATAAAGTTGCGGGGAGCTCTTGTCCCCACACGCGTGGGGATGATCCTCTTCTGCATAGTTTTCTTCCAAAACGATTTTGCTTGTCCCCACACGCGTGGGGATGATCCTCAGACCGTTACACAAATTGGTAAAACACAGGTCTTGTCCCCACACGCGTGGGGATGATCCTAAATTCGTATTTGGTAGCAGGGAAGTGAAAGACTTGTCCCCACACGCGTGGGGATGATCCTTTAACCGATTGTTATAATTTTACTGTTAAAAACTTGTCCCCACACGCGTGGGGATGATCCTATATTGAAGTCCTTTACGCTGTACTTGATGTGCTTGTCCCCACACGCGTGGGGATGATCCCGATAACCGACACAGTGCGGACATAATTTGTTACTTGTCCCCACACGCGTGGGGATGATCCCGATTTGAGTTGTTACCGATATAATCATTGTATCTTGTCCCCACACGCGTGGGGATGATCCTCAAACTGCATTATCCCTGTGCAGTGAGCGTAACTTGTCCCCACACGCGTGGGGATGATCCCCCTCAGCAGTATATGCCAAACGAGGTATTAAACTTGTCCCCACACGCGTGGGGATGATCCTTAAACACCAAAATGCAGGAAATAATGCCGAAACTTGTCCCCACACGCGTGGGGATGATCCTACCCCCTTGTATAATATTTGTGGGAGCAAATACTTGTCCCCACACGCGTGGGGATGATCCTTTTTGCCGCTACTATATCGCTTGCTGATAATTCTTGTCCCCACACGCGTGGGGATGATCCTTACTCTGATCCCATGTTGCCAGTTGTTCCCAGCTTGTCCCCACACGCGTGGGGATGATCCTATATACTGTTTGCGCTTGCGTGATTATTAAAACTTGTCCCCACACGCGTGGGGATGATCCTGTAACTCTGTGCCGCCGCAATTTACGTTTCTGCTTGTCCCCACACGCGTGGGGATGATCCTATCTAGCGGCATAAATGATTTTATTAATGCTTCTTGTCCCCACACGCGTGGGGATGATCCTTTATATTGCAACATTATTGATGGATAAGCACTCTTGTCCCCACACGCGTGGGGATGATCCCGGTGAATGGATAGAAGAACAAGGGGATACCTACTTGTCCCCACACGCGTGGGGATGATCCTCGGGGTAAAAACAACAAAAATTGTTGAACTTTCTTGTCCCCACACGCGTGGGGATGATCCGTCGCTCGCCGCTGTATATATAAGCAGTGCAATCTTGTCCCCACACGCGTGGGGATGATCCCAGTAATGTTGACGGAGTTTGATTATAAGATTTCTTGTCCCCACACGCGTGGGGATGATCCTAGAGCGCGCACGGAAGTTAAGCCTGAACTTGACTTGTCCCCACACGCGTGGGGATGATCCCTATTGCGGCACTAACGCCTTCATAGTTTTGGACTTGTCCCCACACGCGTGGGGATGATTAAAAACGCCTGCCGTTAACCCCTCTGCCATGGGACTTGTCCCCACACGCGTGGGGATGATCCCAAATACCTAGCAAGCGGTTATACTGTATAAAACTTGTCCCCACACGCGTGGGGATGATCCTAATCCTTTGCGTTCAAGGTAAGGGAGTAGGAACTTGTCCCCACACGCGTGGGGATGATCCTAGTAGTAGTAAAAAATAACATTGAATTTCGTACTTGTCCCCACACGCGTGGGGATGATCCTATTTTCTATAAGTCCTACCTGTTCGGCAAGCCCTTGTCCCCACACGCGTGGGGATGATCCAACCTTTGCGCTGAACGGCATTAGAAAGAAAATCTTGTCCCCACACGCGTGGGGATGATCCTCAAAAGAACAATGCTGAAAAATATCAGCAAACCTTGTCCCCACACGCGTGGGGATGATCCTTACCATTAACCGTAAAATTATCTTTTATATTACTTGTCCCCACACGCGTGGGGATGATCCTACATAGGATAAAATTTCATAAAATCACCTCTTCTTGTCCCCACACGCGTGGGGATGATCCTTTTTTAGACAAACAACTTCGTGATATTACTACCTTGTCCCCACACGCGTGGGGATGATCCCGCTTCATAGTCTGCAATTGTCATTTCGTGAATCTTGTCCCCACACGCGTGGGGATGATCCCTAAAAGATAATTAACGCAGAGCGGCAGGGGCTCTTGTCCCCACACGCGTGGGGATGATCCTAACACCCATAAGCGAAATTACCGCCGTTGAATCTTGTCCCCACACGCGTGGGGATGATCCCGGTCGCCGTCTTTGTCAACTTTAATCTCGCTTCTTGTCCCCACACGCGTGGGGATGATCCTTGACAAACAATAACGCAAAGATCAAAAATACACTTGTCCCCACACGCGTGGGGATGATCCTTCTTCGGGGCTTTCGATCATACCCGTGCTTTCCTTGTCCCCACACGCGTGGGGATGATCCTCTTTGCCTACCGTGACTTTCTGATAACGGTCGCTTGTCCCCACACGCGTGGGGATGATCCTGTGACTGACCGCCGCCCTTATAAGTTGTCATACTTGTCCCCACACGCGTGGGGATGATCCCTGTCGGTACTCTCATTATTGCCGCTTTAATTGCTTGTCCCCACACGCGTGGGGATGATCCTTGTTTATAGTATTATACTTTGTATCGTCGCTTCTTGTCCCCACACGCGTGGGGATGATCCGTGTAGTGCTGACATTGACCTGCACGGACTGGGCTTGTCCCCACACGCGTGGGGATGATCCCGGGCGATACCCCACTTGAATATGAGTATATTGCTTGTCCCCACACGCGTGGGGATGATCCTTCGATGGTTCGTTTTTATTAAATTTTATGTTGCTTGTCCCCACACGCGTGGGGATGATCCCCCCTCAGAACCTTAAAAAATAAACTTAGTTGTCTTGTCCCCACACGCGTGGGGATGATCCCCTTCACACATGATGTCATGGTATACTTTCGTACTTGTCCCCACACGCGTGGGGATGATCCCAAGCCCCGAACGAATCAGGGCTTGTTCCACATCTTGTCCCCACACGCGTGGGGATGATCCTGCGCAATTAATTTTTTAATAAGAATTATCATACTTGTCCCCACACGCGTGGGGATGATCCCCTCGCTCCAACGTACATCTTCTATGGCGTGGACTTGTCCCCACACGCGTGGGGATGATCCATTATGCCCGCTGCGTTCGTGTCGATACTGGTGCTTGTCCCCACACGCGTGGGGATGATCCTGCACTTTGCTTTGTACGTACCGTCGGGGATTGCTTGTCCCCACACGCGTGGGGATGATCCTGGTGTAGTGCAGCCCATACTCAAATATCTGAACTTGTCCCCACACGCGTGGGGATGATCCTTGGGAAAAGGGCATACCGATGCATAGTTTTCTCTTGTCCCCACACGCGTGGGGATGATCCTAATTACATTCGTGTGGCGGGAGAAAACGGTATCTTGTCCCCACACGCGTGGGGATGATTTTGTTAATGTCACTTTTACGGCATAAATAAGTATCTTGTCCCCACACGCGTGGGGATGATCCCGTGATAATGGATTTTCCCGAAATTCAGAATGACTTGTCCCCACACGCGTGGGGATGATCCTTGGCGCTGATTTTTTACGATACAAAGACACTGCTTGTCCCCACACGCGTGGGGATGATCCTTCTGGGCAGACTGCCACTCCTGCAATGCGGAACTTGTCCCCACACGCGTGGGGATGATCCTACTATCGCCCTCAGTTGTATATGTGGATACTGCTTGTCCCCACACGCGTGGGGATGATCCCTTTTCTTCCATTGCCGCTTTATCACCCTTGTCCTTGTCCCCACACGCGTGGGGATGATCCCACGCACGTCATGTGCGTGGCGTAAGATTAAGCCTTGTCCCCACACGCGTGGGGATGATCCTGACATTGTGTAAGTCGTATCATTGCGTAGGAACTTGTCCCCACACGCGTGGGGATGATCCTGACCGCAGACGAAAAAACCAAGACGATATATCCTTGTCCCCACACGCGTGGGGATGATCCCCGTACTCCGCTGGGCTTAACATCTCGCTCGAGCTTGTCCCCACACGCGTGGGGATGATCCTTACATTATCTGTAATTTTTATATTGCGTGCGGCTTGTCCCCACACGCGTGGGGATGATCCCCATATCCCGCTCAGAATATAAACAGGACAGTGCTTGTCCCCACACGCGTGGGGATGATCCTGGCAGTGTTAAGCTTTTCAGACTTGCATAAGACTTGTCCCCACACGCGTGGGGATGATCCCGCATTTATAGCGAAAGTAGAGGTGGAAAAATACTTGTCCCCACACGCGTGGGGATGATCCCACCTAAAGCTCTGCGTCGTATGGCTGATAAAACTTGTCCCCACACGCGTGGGGATGATCCTGCTTCAGACTGGATAGAAACGGGTACTTTGAACTTGTCCCCACACGCGTGGGGATGATCCCTTGCACAAGACAGTTAAAAGTTTTTGTGTAAACTTGTCCCCACACGCGTGGGGATGATCCTAATACTCGTAAGGAAGTCCAGCCCATCAGGTTCTTGTCCCCACACGCGTGGGGATGATCCTTACGTTAACAATAACGGCAGCGGTAGCGGCGGCTTGTCCCCACACGCGTGGGGATGATCCTATCCGAAACCGCCAAAGGGAGAATTTACCGTTCTTGTCCCCACACGCGTGGGGATGATCCCGCTAGTAATTTCCGCAGCACCATTTGTTGTTGCTTGTCCCCACACGCGTGGGGATGATCCCTTAAAATTCGATGGGTCATTTTTGTTAAACTTCTTGTCCCCACACGCGTGGGGATGATCCTTACGTATACTGTCAACGTTTGCATTTGTTAATCTTGTCCCCACACGCGTGGGGATGATCCCTGTCCGTTGACCCCGCTCATACTCTCAAAGTACTTGTCCCCACACGCGTGGGGATGATCCCGCCAATTGCCGTTAATCATAATAAATGGCAATCTTGTCCCCACACGCGTGGGGATGATCCTGTAGATTTTTGTTGCTGGAAGCTGGAAAACGACTTGTCCCCACACGCGTGGGGATGATCCCTCTTGACGGACACACCGAGCCGACGAGCGTTGCTTGTCCCCACACGCGTGGGGATGATCCTGGCCGCAAGGTCATCTATATCCCGATAGGCTCCTTGTCCCCACACGCGTGGGGATGATCCCTGGGTAATAGTTGCCCGATTGCGAGTGCATCACTTGTCCCCACACGCGTGGGGATGATCCTAAAGTAACGGCGCATACGCTCTTTCATAAATCCTTGTCCCCACACGCGTGGGGATGATCCCAATTTTATCATCGGCAAATAACTTTTGTATCCCTTGTCCCCACACGCGTGGGGATGATCCCTGCTTGATACCCCCTATGATACGGGACTAAATCTTGTCCCCACACGCGTGGGGATGATCCTCAGCTTACCCTCGTCAGCAATCGGATGTGACCCTTGTCCCCACACGCGTGGGGATGATCCCCTGCGTTCTAAACCAATCCATATCTTTTCCAACTTGTCCCCACACGCGTGGGGATGATCCTGACGTGCTGGTCGTTGCTGAGGCGCTTCAGATCTTGTCCCCACACGCGTGGGGATGATCCTAGTCTGCCCGGTTATTTCTGTAGCTTTGAGGTACTTGTCCCCATACGCGTGGGGATGATCCCAGAATCGTTATGTATATAATAATCATCAACTACTTGTCCCCATACGCGTGGGGATGATCCCCCCCTTGACAAATCGAAAATCCTGTGGTATAACTTGTCCCCATACGCGTGGGGATGATCCTGTTGTACATTGAATATATCCTTCCCCGGAACGCTTGTCCCCATACGCGTGGGGATGATCCCGGAACGCGAAACCCGTCCGCGGAACTGCTTGCCTTGTCCCCATACGCGTGGGGATGATCCTTTTTATCTGCTCTGATAAACAGAATTGCCGAGCTTGTCCCCATACGCGTGGGGATGATCCGCTGTCGATAAGCTTGATATGGCCTAAAAATTCCTTGTCCCCATACGCGTGGGGATGATCCCGTATAGTATTGACGTATTGCAGACTTACTTTTCTTGTCCCCATACGCGTGGGGATGATCCCGTGATTTTGATAGGCGCAGAAGTGAAGTGCGGCTTGTCCCCATACGCGTGGGGATGATCCTAGGGCTTGCTTAAAGGTGCAAAACCCTTTAGACTTGTCCCCATACGCGTGGGGATGATCCTGCAAAGCTGTTAACTGAGTTAACAGAAACACTCTTGTCCCCATACGCGTGGGGATGATCCTACTATACTGTCATAATATTATGATTAGTATAGCTTGTCCCCATACGCGTGGGGATGATCCGGCTCGTGCCGCGTGTACCATATCAGCCCAGACCTTGTCCCCATACGCGTGGGGATGATCCTAGCCGTAACAGGCTTTAAAACGTAAAGGATTTCTTGTCCCCATACGCGTGGGGATGATCCTAGCCGTAACAGGCTTTAAAACGTAAAGGATTTCTTGTCCCCATACGCGTGGGGATGATCCTAGCCGTAACAGGCTTTAAAACGTAAAGGATTTCTTGTCCCCATACGCGTGGGGATGATCCTTTTTTCAAAAGTCGCTTTGCTTTTGCCGTCAACTTGTCCCCATACGCGTGGGGATGATCCTGCGACACTGTCAGCAGGCGCAAAGCTCCAGCTCTTGTCCCCATACGCGTGGGGATGATCCCCCGAAAGCATAGTATCACACAAAGAAGCAAGTCTTGTCCCCATACGCGTGGGGATGATCCTCTGAAATTCCCGTATCGCACGTTGTTTAATAACTTGTCCCCATACGCGTGGGGATGATCCTCCTCGGTGCATATGCTAAGCAGACTGACTCAGCTTGTCCCCATACGCGTGGGGATGATCCGTATCTTTTTACATAGGTCTGCTCTGTGCGCCTCTTGTCCCCACACGCGTGGGGATGATCCCAATCGACATCGAAATCAAGCTGTCGTTAGAAGCTTGTCCCCACACGCGTGGGGATGATCCTGCAGTAAACATACACACTCGTATACGTTAAAACTTGTCCCCACACGCGTGGGGATGATCCTTGTGCTATCGTCATCAACACATTTAACACTCTCTTGTCCCCACACGCGTGGGGATGATCCCAGTTTGTACTTGCATTTTTCACGATTTGCCCTCTTGTCCCCACACGCGTGGGGATGATTATTCCACCGTGGCGATATGCTGAGCATATCGCCTCTTGTCCCCACACGCGTGGGGATGATCCCCAACCGCCGCGGGTGGCGAGGGCGCGAGCGCGCTTGTCCCCACACGCGTGGGGATGATCCTAAACGAAGGTGAATTTATTGAAAATGAAACGTCTTGTCCCCACACGCGTGGGGATGATCCTGAAGAAGAATGCAGATGATCTTAAGGTGAAATCTTGTCCCCACACGCGTGGGGATGATCCCCTGTACAACCGCTGAAAGCACAATCATCTATACTTGTCCCCACACGCGTGGGGATGATCCTATCTTCTTGCCGTTCTTGTCTGTCAGCCCCGTCTTGTCCCCACACGCGTGGGGATGATCCCCAGCAGTCTTTGAGAGATTTGCTGGATAGTGTCTTGTCCCCACACGCGTGGGGATGATTAGGGGATAGCATCACACCTGAGTCAGCGACGGGTCTTGTCCCCACACGCGTGGGGATGATTCCGATATTACAAGCACTAAGCGGAGCAAGTCAGTCTTGTCCCCACACGCGTGGGGATGATCCCCCATCGAGCAATCGCAATTTCAGGATACGTCTCTTGTCCCCACACGCGTGGGGATGATCCTCTGACAACAAAGGTAGCAGGTGTGTCTATCGACTTGTCCCCACACGCGTGGGGATGATTCAATTGTTGACGGTCAGACATCGGGCAATTCACGCTTGTCCCCACACGCGTGGGGATGATCCTTTATACTCGGCAAGAAGCGTATCATTATTCCTCTTGTCCCCACACGCGTGGGGATGATCCTAAATATATGCTTAACGATGGCGAAAAATGGCACTTGTCCCCACACGTGTGGGGATGATCCTGGGATAAAGAACCGGATATAGATTACGGAGAACTTGTCCCCACACGCGTGGGGATGATCCTCCTGAGACGATTGCATATTGGCGGGAACAGATCTTGTCCCCACACGCGTGGGGATGATCCTAACGCTGTCTGATAAAACATCAGAGTAATAACTCTTGACATCATCTAGAAAATCTGCTATACTAATTTTAGAATCAGTAGAGGCACTATCGGTTTCAACACCAAGTCCTCGGCGTTTAGTCGCAGCTGGTTCTATTTCTTTTGCATTAAGCGCCTTGTCCCCACACGCGTGGGATGATTTTTACCTCTTTGTTTTGTGTTTGTAAGCACACTACTAAGCATACTGTCATCTATCGCTACGGAAAACGCTACCGACTTGATTGATTTTCCGGCAAGTACCTTTGCCACCAATTCGTAGCGTTCTTCGGCACTCCATTCTTTGTGTCTATTTTTTTGTTTTAACACCTCCGAACTGCAAGCATATTCGAGCCGAACCCATTTCCTTATCATCTGGCGGAAATTTGTCTCATTTGCTCTTTCCGGTGTTTTCATCCATTCTCCTTTTCTGTATTTTTCAACAGCTTTTCTTTTGTACGCATAATCGTATTTCACAAAATTACCCTCCTTACCGGATGTCCGGTAAGGAGGGTAAATATCGCTATAACAACGGGGTTAACGTATTTTTTGAGTATATTACTTTATATCTGCGTGGTGTGCCTGAATTGACTTTACGCCGAAGTGCTTGTTCGCTTTAAGTGACTTTATACCCTCGATGCTTGCCTTAGCGGCCGCCATTGTTGTGATATAAGGCACCTTATGTCTGATTGCTGACTTGCGGATGTAGCTGTCATCGTTTGCACTCGTCTTACCTGCGGGTGTGTTGATGATAAGCTGAATATCGCCGTTTGCTATTGCATCGGTGATGTTGGGTCTGCCCTCGTACATTTTGTTGATACGTTCAGCGGTGATGCCTGCATCCTTTATCATATCATAGCTCTTGCCTGTTGCAAGGATACGGAAACCAAGCTCGCTGAATGATTTTGCAATTTCAAGCAACTCGGGCTTATCTCTGTCGCATACGCTGAGGAGAACAGTTCCACCAAGAGGAAGCTTTACCTGTGTTGCCTCCTGAGCCTTGTAGTACGCTTCTCCAAATGTGGGAGCGATTCCGAGAACCTCGCCTGTTGAACGCATTTCGGGACCGAGAACGGGGTCAACCTCCTGGAACATATTGAAGGGGAATACCGCTTCCTTAACACCGTAGTGATTGATAACCTTGTCGTGAAGCTCGGGTACGGGGGAGGGCTTGCCTGTAAGTGATGATGTGATTATCTGAGTAGCAAGCTGTACCATGTTTATATTGCAAACCTTTGATACCAGCGGAACTGTACGGGACGCTCTGGGGTTAGCTTCAAGAACATAGACAGTATCGTCTTCAATAGCGTACTGCATATTCATAAGACCGCATACATTCATTTCAACGGCAATCTTCTTTGTGTAATCCTTGATCGTTGCTACCTGCTTTTCCGTAAGGTTCATAGAGGGCAGGATACAAGCGGAGTCACCGGAGTGAACACCTGCAAGCTCAATATGCTCCATAACAGCGGGAACAAAGCAGTTCTTGCCGTCCGAGATAGCGTCAGCCTCGCACTCTGTTGCGTGGTGGAGGAAACGGTCTATCAGTATAGGTCTGTCGGGGGTAACGCCTACTGCCGCAGACATATAGACCTTCATCATTTCGTCATCGTGAACAATCTCCATACCTCTGCCGCCGAGAACGTATGAAGGACGCACCATTACGGGATAACCGATGCGGTTTGCGATTTCAAGCGCTTCGTCAACGTTTACAGCCATTCCGGATTCGGGCATCGGGATTCCGAGTTTGTCCATCATAGCACGGAAGTGATCTCTGTCTTCCGCAAGGTCGATAGTTTCGGGAGTTGTGCCGAGAATGTTTACGCCGTATTTCTTAAGGTCGCTTGCAAGGTTGAGCGGTGTCTGACCGCCGAACTGAGCGATAACGCCGAGCGGCTTTTCCTTATCGTGAATCGAAAGAACGTCTTCAAGGGTGAGCGGCTCAAAGTAGAGCTTATCCGATGTATCGTAGTCGGTTGAAACTGTTTCGGGGTTGCAGTTTACAATGATAGATTCAAAGCCGAGCTTTTTGAGTGCAAGTGCCGCATGAACGCAGCAGTAGTCAAATTCGATACCCTGACCTATTCTGTTGGGACCGCCGCCGAGAATCATTATCTTGGGCTTGTCGCTGACAGGGCTTTTATCCTCGTCAAGATGATAGGTGGAGTAGTAGTAAGCCGCATTATCAGTACCGCTTACATGAACGCCTTCCCACGCTTCCTTTATGCCGAAGCCGATACGGGCATTTCTGATCTCTTCCTCTGTAACCTCAAGAAGTGAGCTTAAATAACGGTCGGAGAAACCGTCCAGCTTTGCCTGCTTCAGTACAGCCTTTTCGGGAACAGAACCCTTGATCTTGAGCAGTGCTTCTTCTTCGTCAACAAGCTCCTTCATCTGCTGTAAGAACCAGTCTTTTATCTTCGTAAGGGCGTGAATCTCTTCAATAGTAGCACCTTTACGCAGAGCTTCATATATAACAAACTGTCTTTCGCTTGTGGGGTATCTCAGCTGTGCTAAAAGCTCTTCCTTTGTCATATCGTGGAAGTTCTTTGCAAAGCCAAGACCGTATCTGTCCTTTTCGAGTGAACGTATAGCCTTCTGGAAAGCCTCTTTATAGGTCTTGCCGATGCTCATTACTTCACCGACGGCTCTCATCTGTGTTCCGAGTTTATCCTCTGCGCCCTTGAACTTTTCGAACGCCCAACGTGCGAACTTGATTACAATATAATCTCCGTCAGGGTAATACTTGTCGAGTGTGCCGTACTTACCGCAGGGGATATCCCCCAGCGTCAGACCGCAGGCAAGGAGGGCGGAAACGAAGGCAATAGGGAAGCCTGTAGCCTTTGAAGCAAGAGCGGAAGAACGTGATGTTCTGGGATTTATTTCGATTACAACAATACGTCCTGTTTCGGGATTACGGGCAAACTGACAGTTGCAGCCGCCGATAACCTCGATGGATTCGATAATGCGGTAAGACATTTCCTGAAGCTCTTTCTGAACATCTTCGGGAATAGTCAGCATAGGAGCAGAGCAGAACGAGTCGCCCGTATGCACGCCGATGGGGTCGATGTTTTCGATAAAGCAAACGGTAATCTTGTTGTTGTCGGCATCACGGACAACTTCAAGCTCAAGCTCTTCCCAGCCGAAGATACATTCCTCGACAAGAACCTGACCTACAAGAGATGCCTGCAAGCCTCTTTCGCATACAACCTTAAGTTCGTCTACATTATAAACCATTCCGCCACCGGCACCGCCCATTGTATAGGCAGGACGAAGAACAACAGGGTACTTGAGTTCCTCGGCTATCTTGACAGCTTCATCAATCGTGTAAGCAACTTCACTTCTCGGCATACCGATACCGAGATCCTTCATTGCATTCTTGAACTCGATACGGTCTTCACCACGTTCGATAGCGTCGACCTGAACGCCGATTACCTGTACGTTGAACTTTTTCAGTACACCTGCCTTGTCAAGCTCAGAGCAGAGATTAAGTCCTGACTGACCGCCGAGGTTGGGCAGAAGCGCATCGGGACGTTCCTGCTCGATAATCTGAGTAAGTCTGTCGAGGTTGAGCGGTTCAATGTAGGTGATGTCCGCTACATCGGGGTCGGTCATAATAGTTGCGGGGTTTGAGTTTACAAGAACTATCTCGTAACCGAGCTTCTTGAGTGCTTTACAAGCCTGTGTGCCTGAATAGTCAAACTCACAAGCCTGACCTATGATGATAGGGCCGGAGCCTATTATCATAATTTTGTTAATGTCCTGTCTTTTTGGCATATTTCTCTTCCTTACCGCACTTTTGCAGTGCGAAATTTTTATTTGCCGTATTGTTGGCATATTTTATTAGGATAATAATATCACAAAATCCGACAGAATGCAATAGAAAACTTCCGGATAGGGCAGATTTGTCATAAAAGTAACATTTTCAGGCGGATGTTCGGTTTTGGGCACGAAAAAGCCGACCTGCCGGAAAAGGTCGGCTGATAATATTAAATCATATTTTTTCAAATATAAGGATTTTCTGAGTTACTTTCTTGATTAAAGGGAGGTTTCTGAACGGTTTCAATATCGGCATGATTTCTGTCATACCACGGATGATATCGTCATTTTTTATACATCTGAAACCGTCTGCCGCTTTACCTAAATCATCAAAGGTATCAGCACCAAACACGAATTTTGCACCGGTGTCCTGAATTGATTTTTCGGTATGCTCCTTGTTTACCCACTTTTTAGCAAGGCACTCCATAAGCACTGTCGCATTATCGAATTTATCTCTGATAATCGACAGCATCTGAGCGTTTTCATCAGAGGTAAGATACATTGAAAGACCTTCGATTATAAATAGCATTTTTCCTCTTTTTGTTACCTTGTCAGCCCAAGCGGGATCGGTTGCGGAAATGCCTATTGTAGACACCCTGCCTGATTCGTGATATATTGCGTCACGAACCTCTATAGTTTCCGGCAGATCGACATTGTACCATATTATTCTGCCGTTATCCATACGGTAAAATCTTGTATCAAGACCGCAGGCTATGTTTACAACTGTGCAATCGGGATTTTTGTTTATAAAGTCTTTGACCAATTCGTCAAATACGATGGTTCGTGCGATTACTCCGTTGCTCATCGTAGAATCCTTTTCCGCTTTTGAAAAGTCATAGTCTATCTTATCGACAAGCTCTATTGCCTTTGCGTCATAAAATTTAGCATTCTTTTTTCTTGAATACTTGGCTCTTGCATAAAAACTCTGTAGCATAGTTTCTGCTGAGCCTGTAAGCAGTGGATTGATTTTTTTGTCTTCCATAATATCTCCGTTAATACACAAATACATTTTGGTTAATCCCAACTAACCAAAATCATTTTACCACAAAAATGCGCCTCTGTCAATAAGAATCCAAGAGTATTGCGGCTGAAGAGCGGATTTAAACAGGTTATAATCGGTTATAAATCAAAATTTCATAATATCGAAATAAAAATGTAAAAAAAGACTTGACAAAGGAGTCAGGATTTGTTATAATAAATCACGTTGTGAAAACAACCCAAAAGTTTATAGCTTTTGAGCCACTAGCTCAGGCGGCAGAGCACCTGCCTTTTAAGCAGGGTGTCCCGGGTTCGATTCCCGGGTGGCTCACCAACGGAATTTCCCTTTGTAATCACATTCTTGTGTATTACAAAGGGTTTTCGTATTTTTATGTGCCGAAAAACACGCTATTATTTTGTATTACAGCAGTAAAATAAACTGTTGATTTTTGCTTCAATGCTCCGGAGCTGATTTAAGATATTGCGCTTTTCGTTAATTTCACGCTCGGTCTGCTTCAATGTGACTTCGGCACGATGAATACTTACCATCAGCGAAGGCAATTCCTCGGAATAACGAAATACAAGATTTTGTAACTTATCTGAAAAATTCGCACCGTTACAGCTTTCTATAATTTGATATACGTTTTCTGATATTCTTATTGACTTCTGAACACTTTTCATTTGTTTCAATCCTTTCATTGGTAATTAAACTATCTAAGTGGCTTCTGTGCTTACTTTGCAAAAGTTGTTTGTTCTGCGCTAAGTGCAGATACATTGATGTAACCTGTAGGTCAGAATGACCGAGGATAAGCCGCAATGTTTCGAGATCTCCGCCATCACATAAATAATTTGTGGCGAAAGTGTGCCGCAAAAGATGCGGGTGCAGTCGATCTATCCCGGTGCGCTTCTTGATCTTCTGAAACACTTGTTTAATCGTGTTATCGTTGCAAGGCTTGCCGAATCGGTCAACAAAAACAGGATCAGATCCGCCAGCTCCTGAGCGATAGCGAATGATATAATCGTATAATGCAATATGTGATAACTGTCCCAGGGGAACAAAACGCTGCTTGCAACCTTTTCCGGTGACAAGAAGAAAATCGTGATTTAAATCTACGTTTTTCATAATAAGCGATAATATTTCGCCACGGCGTAAGCCTGAATCACACATCAAAACTACCCAGCAGAAATTACGCCGTTCAAGAACCGTATCGCCGAAGCTCTGAAGCAGAAGATTGATTTCTTCATCGTCAAGCGGAAGCTTCTCAGTGTTATGTACCTTTGTTGTTTTTAACTTTCTGCTGAAATCGGGGATCAAATCTTCCTGAATGCAGAAGTTGTAAAATGCTTTGACACAGCGAACGTGTGAATTAACGCTAGAACTCTTAAGCGGCTTTCCGTTATGTTCATATTCATGAAGAAGATACGAACAATAAGCCTTGTAATTAAATATCGTCAGATCATCAATTGAAGAATCGACACCTAACCATCGGAAAAATGCGCCGAGATTTTCTCGATACCATATTAGCGTTTTAGGACTGTTATTGCGGAACAATTGTTCGTCGACAAACATTTCAAATGCTTCTGTAACTTTCATCATAAACCTTTCGTAACCCAGTCGTCCGAGGCAGGAACATAATTTGTATTACAATCAACATCGCCGGCAATCGATGCAGCAGCTGTGTTTGTATTACAATTATTATTTTCTGCGGCAATGCGTGACTTGTATTCGTTGATAATGTGCTTCTGATGGACTGTAAGAACTTGTCCACGCATTTTAAGATCTTCAAGAAATTTTGTCAAGCCAACGCAACTAATGTATGTATCAATACTATTGCCGGCTTGATGAAAGACGTAACGCCCGATACGGGATAAGTTATATTCAACCGTTTTCGGTGTGTAAACGCTGATTTTTTCGCAATCACCTAAAAATTTATCCCACCACTTGGAAGTATTCCAGCGGCGTTTATTAGTATCTTTGCTATCCGGCTCAACGAAGCGCAGATAATTTTTCAGAACTCCGCAATATTTTTCACCGAGGGACAAATCATTCTTGATGAAATTGAATGCACGATCATCTTTAAAAACTGTTTCACACCGGATCCAGTGCCGACCGTCTGTAAAACCACGTTCACGGGCTTTGTCATAAATACGGCAGTACATATCCGACTTCTTAACTCCGAACATAACGCTATAAGCATCAATTTCACGGCTGAAGCTGTTAGTTATAACGCCTTTATGAGCTTTGCTTACAAAGTGTCTGCGTTCCGTTTTTCGTATTAGCTTCATCATGTCAAGTATACCGCTGTGATCGTCATAAGCAACGTCAAGACGTGTAACATGATAATTTTCAGTATCTAACGCCATTCGAAATAGCCGTCCCCAGTTACCGTCCGTATATGTTTCGAAATCACGGCAACCTTGACCGGACATTTCAAGCAACGGATAATCAGATTCAGAATTGCAATGATTATAATGTATTGATATGCCATCAAAAAATACACGGTTCTTATAGCCATAAAAGCCGTAGCTTTCTTCCCACTTGACCGGAGTTTTGAAATCCAATGAAGCAATCAGGCTATCGACTGAATCTATTTTCGATGTCATTGAAAACCAGTCATAAAGAATAATATTCTTTCCTCGTTTCTCCGAGCCGAAATAAGGATCTTCATCTTTCCAGCCGGAAATGTTGTCCGGATCCATCACTTCAAGCGAGAAGCTACCTTGTGCGGTTTCCATATAATCAACCCTTTTCAATTTAATTTCTGCTCTGCTGAGCACGGACGGAGCAGAGCTCAGAATAATCGGCTGTGCATTCTGCAAGGTATTCATCAAACGCTGCTTCGGCAGCGTCAATCAGATCATCACAATCTGAAATATCAAGCGAAGGATAATCACACTCTTTATGACAACAGCAATTCAATGTGTAATCGTCATAAAAGAAACAGTTTTCACAATCACGCACCTTGTTCATATCTTTTTTTCACTCCTTGATACAATATTGTTTTCAACAATCTGCGCCGCTTTCAGTATCGCAAAAGCCGGTGAATTTGGAAATTTTGCTTTGTACATAAAATACAATCGCAATTTTGCTTCTTCGGCGATGTCCCGTTGAATATTCATGGCGTAAATGCTTTTGAGAGCCCGTAAGCCGTCCTGCCAGTCTTTACATACTTTAAACTTACGTTTAAGAATTACAGCAGCTAATTCTGTACTGCAAGGAACAGAGAAATTATCAAGCACCTTGTTCACCTTCTTTCTTTCGCTGGGCGTTCCACTCTGCCGGGGACGGAAATAGATCAGCAACGGAAGATGTGCCGTCATTATTTTTTTTCTGAGGGGAAATAATCGCCATAGTATCATAAAGCTTGAAAATCTTCTTCTTTGTATTAAAGAAATAAGCGTCGCACTTTTCATTGAGAACATACCAATAACGGACAGCAACATATTTCTTATGAAGTACGGCAACAAGAAGAAAACCCTTTAACCCGTAGGAAGTCAACTTCCTGTGTTTATAATTGAACTCGACAAGTCCACGAACCTGACGATCAATAGCTCGATCATTCTGAGTAAGTAACATAATGTCATACCAGTAATGACGATGAAGCGCAAGAAATTCACACCATTTCTGCCGCTCTTTCATGTCAAAGCCACGTGTGTTAAAAAGAAGATGTGCTTCATCAATAACAATGAACGTTTGACATTTTTCGGGATTACACTTTAAATCGTGATGCTGCATGCAGAAGTTAATCAGAAATTCGGGAGTAAGTTCATAGTATGGAACATATACAAACAATCCACGATGCTTGTAATTTGTCTTTATCGGATATGTACATATAACATTAATACCCTGTTTAAGGCAACGATCGATACGCTCGGTAGCGTGGTAACTTTTCCCCGAACCGGGAGTACCAGTAAACAAACTTAACATATAATCACCTCATTCTATAGCGTTTATCTTACGCAATATCATCTGATATACATAATAAATAGCTATACAGCTTGTCCAAGCCAGAGCTATATTAACCATGCCCTGAAATGGCACATAATAGTTAAGTATTCCTAAGAAATATTCCATTTCATCAGGAAACTGAATATTTTTGAAAGGGCTATCAGGTAAAAGAACAATAACCCATTGCAGAACCTGATTAGCTACGTCATTTATGCCTTTAATAAAATCATTCATTTAAAATCACCTCTTAAACATTATCGCATAGGGTCCCCGACGACACACGGTCGTCACCCCATGCGCTAATGTTTAATAAACTTGCTTGTAACGTGTATCAGCATTATTACAAAGCCGACATAAAACGTACTTCGAAGCACAAGACGAACTATGTCTTGACCCATGAATTGAAAACGAGTTAGATCAACTTCAATTTCTTCATCAATTTTATAATTCAACCCGCCATTTGTTATTGTAGTTTCTATAGGAAACTTAAATATCGGCTTCTGTTCCGGCACTACGAATATTGTCAGCATACGATATAAATCAAACGGTAATGAAAAAGGAAATTTGTCAATAATCGTATCATTATCAGGTATATCAATATCACCTGGCTTTCCTTGCTCAATGACAAGCTCCGCTTCTTTGGTGGCTTCGTTTGTTACCGTTATATCTTTTGTTTTGCTATCAACGCTAACAGTTCCTTTAGTAGCTCCTGCGCCGACACCGGCAAGACCCATATTTCCGATAGTGTTTTCTACGCCGGTAAGAGGGATTGTAACGGTTTCCTTATTCTGTTCCAAGGTGCCTTGTTTCGCCGCAGAGCAAAAAGCGGTAAAATCCGTTTCAGAAACAACGCAGAAACCATAACCTTGAATTACATCGAAATCGTCAGTAGATTTACCTGAATACGAAATCTGATATTCTGACGAGATCGCCTGAGTCACTGTATCAGAAGAAAAATTAAATCCGGCATCAACAGAATACTGAACTTGATCACTTTTTAGAGTAATGGTAGTACTACTACTGAAAAGCAAATCTTCTATTTTATCATAATATTCATTCCAACCACTCAAAGACGGTATCTGAGCAATATTTTCAGATTTATACTGAACTGTACTAAAACCAGCCAAAATAGTAGATGAACGAACAGAAAAACGCATAATATGAAGCTTACTATCGGCTACGAAATAAGGAACAAAATACATATATCTACCCGACGTAGGTTTACCGTAAGTATCAGCCTCCCACTGAGCTACAGCGTTACTGCTGATCGACCAACCATTATAATTGGCGTATATATATGGGGATATAACGCTATAGAGCGTCTGTGCACGCTTAGAGCCGTCCTTACTTTTATAGCAGCCTAAGCTTTCATAAACATCATTAACAGCATTACAAAATGATGTAGTCGGCATTGATATATTACCGTTTTCATCAAAATTGATTTCTATAGATCCATCTTCAAGACCTGCGTTTATTGCTTTCTGCATTTCAACAATCATTTTATCCGTCGATGTTCCGCCGACACTGTTAAAATCTATATTATCAGGTATATTAACTTTGCTGGTGTCGATTTCTACTTTCGTTACCGGGTGGATCGGGTCTTTCGCTGACCCGTCGAAATCTTCATCCCAGTCAGTATATAATTTCACTGCGTCCTGAAATGCGTTTGTAAAGTCATAACCCTGACCGCCGCACATCTGATTAAAGAGTGATCCGAGTAACAATGATCCGGCAACCGAAGCACCAACAACAGCGGCAGTTACAGAAGCTGATGCAGAAGTTATCATATTTGTAATCAAAATTCCGACTATACACACGGCAGTCAGACCGCTGATAAAACGCTTTCGCATTTGTATTACACCCCCTATTAGAACTATAGCCCCATTACAGGAACGGGGCTACTTGTGTTACAACGGATTACTTCGATGCCTGAGCAAAGAACTTCTTAGCCATCTTGAAGAGATAAATGACCGCATAGAGTCCGAGACCTACAACGGCAACACCGATCAGAACGGGAACAAGCGTGTTAACAAGGATTATAAACTGATCCTTGAGTGTTGTACCGGCGGTATTGACAATTGAAGAGAGATCCTGTGCAGTACCTGCTGCAGGTTCTTCCGCAAATGCGCCAATAGCCATAGTAGCCGCCGCTACAACACCTGTACCGATAGACAGTATCACTCTCTTTGCCTTGCTCGATAACTTCTGAGCTAACTTGAACATGCTGATTTTCCTCCTTATAGATTATTCTTGAAAATGGCTGAGATACAACCACTTACAAACAAACCGAAAAGCCACACTATAGCGGCGAGACCGAGACCGTATATTGTCCCGACAGTGAACAGACCGAACAAATCAATCATAATAGTGACCTACTTTCTGTAGTGCCGGAAGAGCAGAGAACCGAAGTTCAGAGCAGAACCGAGAACAAGAAAAACAAGAATGTTGATGATTAAATCAAGTTTTTCTGCTATCAATGATAAGTCCATCTATGTCACCCTTTTTCTGTTGAGCTTCATACTCCCGTTTCAGCTTTGCGTTCCGACGAGCTTCAAGGAACTTTAGCGTAACGATTGCAACAATCAGAATACCGAGTATTACAAGCATTATCGGGAGAAAGCTCAATAACATATCCCACATGGAATAACCTCCTTAAATCTTAAATGGATATACCAACGATTTTCTGCTTTGGGTTGAACTCGCAGTCAATAACTTCTCCGATGTGATCAACAAGCTCATCTAACTTGATACCGAAATCATTGAATACTTTACGATCAATGTACTTGCTTTCGGCTACATTGCCGTATGTGTTTTCGTCAGAATATGCAATAAAAAGCTTAACGCCATCAACAGTTTTTCCGTCGTTCGTTTCAAATGCTTCGATATTCTTGACACCAACTAATGTTACTTTCATGGGTTTACCTTCCTTTCTGTGAAATTTTTATGTCAAACGTTTCCGTTTATGCTATTATAGCATATTTTATGCTAAAACGGAATAGTAAATTATGCTAAAATCGCATAAGAAAATTTAGTAAATATGCTATAATAGCATAGAGGAGAAAGAAAACGATGCTATAATAGAAAGGTAATTATGTTTAAAGAAACATTCATTATGAATATAAAGCGAGCACGGCAAAATAAAGGATACACACAGCAATATGTTGCCGATGTATTATCAATATCACAAACGAACATTGCAAAATATGAAAAAGGTTCATTAGAACCAAATATAGAAACAATAGGACAGCTTGCCGAACTATACGAAGTAAGTACCGATTGGCTATTCGGTATAATAAAAAAGAATTGAGGAATATATATGAACAACAGTGAAGCTACAGCGGTAATGCAGGACGCAGTTAATCAAGCAGGTTCTGCAATAATGAACGTTATGATAAAAGTATTAGTCGCAGTTGCGATTATGGCGGCTATAGGAATATGCTTTTATGCTATAAAAGCGGCGATTAAGAAAAAATTGAAAAGCAGTAAGAGCGGTGCAATCAGCAAGACAAGCGGAGCAGATGACATAAAGTATACGCTCGATGATGATCAACTTGAGGAACTCCGGCTGTACATGAAATTGACCGATGAAGATCAGAGTGCCGTTAAGGAACAAATGAAACAAATGCTAAAGGTTCGTAAGCGTCGATAAAAAACGCTGTATTACAAATAACGTCCCCGGCAATCGATGCTGCAGCTGTATTTGTATTACAATCAATGCCGCTGTTTGCTGTGCATAAAAAAACAGCGTCAACCGCAGTGATAGTGCAGGGTTAAACGCTGTTTGACTGTACAGGCTACCCCCCTATTAGCATAGGGGGGGGTAGATTGTCAAGTCAAGTGCAACACTTTT
>ULPP01005809.1_pt1 | contig 25715 bp, 26 predicted proteins | sample 1953531 | NCBI WGS metagenome assembly ULPP01 (sample SAMEA4835630, study PRJEB28245) | human gut metagenome | biome: gut microbiome; material: fecal sample | place: Denmark | collected 2008
CCCCGGGCCTCCATTCATTCCATTGTTAATATTCTGTTCGTTCATCCCAAACCCTCCATTTTTTCACCTTGAACCACTTTGAGCTACTCTACAAGTGCCATCTCATCAAGCCCCACGATCCTGTCCATACACACCGGTGCTGTCAGCCTGTAGGCAAAACTTGCAGACTCGAACAGGCAGTATAATTTGCCATTATACGAATATATCTGCTCCAGCTTCTGCGGGAGCTTAACCACCTGTCTCGGTGTCTCTGTTCCGTAATTTACACTGGACAGCTTGCCTGTATCTGTATCGTATACCTCTATCCTGGATTCATCTATACCATAGGATATAGAGAATATTATCTCATTTTTGTACACCTGAAGCCCCTGCACCCTTCCTGGTATATAGAAAGCCTCGTCCTCCTCCGAGGATATGGCGGTACCGCCATTTACGATCTCGTAGCTGGCTGCCATGCTGTAGCTGTTCTTATCCTTTCGCCAGTAGCCCGCATATATATGTCCATCATATATCGTGATAAATGACGTTGCAGGGAACATGACGCTACATGTGTTCCTGTATTTTATCGGCTTTCCCTGAGCCACATCGTATTTCTCTATGGAGTCCAGCGTAAGACATGATATGGATGCCTTCCTGCTCCTGTCCTCATCCTCATCAATCATATACGAGGAAACCCACAGCACATTATTCTTCGTATCATACGCAAGTCCTCCGGCATGTGTCGTGTCCTTGAGAACCAGTGTTTTAATATATTGCCCGGTCTGTGTATCAAGAACAAATATCACAGATTTGTGTTTCTTCGTCTTGCAGTAAGCACTGACAAATGTATACTCCTTCGTAACTGCCAGCCCCTGTGGCGTCATGGACGTGCAGTTCTCTATCTCCCTCGACTCACTGCCTATCGTATCAGCATACGCAAGTCCCGGAATGATCATCATGCCATAATCGGTATCCCTGTTCTGGGCATACATACCCATATGATAGAATTCCGGTTCAGTCGACATCTCCCATATCTGCAAAAAATTCGACTTGTTGTCAACCGCATAGGTGCTGGTTCCGGAATCATTTCCCGATATCTCGAAGTTTCTGCAGTACACTCCGCCATACAGCCATATCACGCAGATTCCCCCGACATAACACCATGCAAATATCTTCACAAGTATCCTTCTCGACTGGACTGTCGACAAAAGTGCCGCCATGACCATCTGACTGATAATCGTTATGAGCATCATGGCATTTGTCAGCATATCTCCATGACTTACTATCTGAAGTGGTACGCCTATCATCATAATCCAGTAGGCCTTCTGTTTCACCTTAATTCTTATTACACCATTCCAGCCTTCCCGCTTCATTCCCCACACCTGCAGGGATTGCCATACAACTACCAGGCCATATACGATGCACGCCACAAGCAGGAGCTGCCTGAGCACAGCAACAGCCGTTATCTCAAGGGCCTCACCATTTCTGTAAAATGCCATATAGTACACACCCTGTGCGAGCTGCCATATCCTCCACGCCATCATGGCGAACATCGCAAGCGCTGCAACAAATGCAAATGTGTTGGTAACAGTTCTTCGTCTGACACCCTCACGGTGTTCTTTCATCTGTTTGCGCAGACGTTTCTTTGCCCTTCCCAGCTCCTTTATGTGCTTTTTACACTTTCTGATCCTTCTGCGTTTATAGAACAGCACCTTGTACGGTGCGCGTCTGTTCTTCAGCTCTTCATATTCTTCCCTGAGTCTGTCATACCGTTCCGACTCCTCATGAAGATCCGTTCTGGTCGCCCTGAGTGCAGAACGACACATAACGTATCCCTCAAGATCTATCTGTGCCTGTTCTTTCAGCTTTTCAGCCTGAAGTTGAAGCTTCTCTTCTCTGTTCAATTTCTTAGCCCTGTCTGTCATGAAAATCCGCTCCTGTCCATCAGCCTCTTTACTCAAAGTACCGTTTTATTTTGTCCTCCACCAAATTCGAGCCGATCACAATTATGATCTCCTGCCCGTTCTCTATAGGTCTCACCTCGGTCTTTTTTGCCGTGGCGTTGAGCTCTATCCATCCGGTGTCATTTACAGGGAGAAAACCCTTGATTCTAAAGACATCTCCGCATTCCTTATCCGCAAATATATCCCTGACTATCGTCTCAAGCCGCTCCTGAGGCATGACCTTATTCATGATATATACCGAGTTAAACACATCACTTTGTTTGAACCATAATTTTACATAGTCGTTTAATTTGTATCCGGTTGACATAAAACCTTCAAAGTCATCGTCCGTGAAATCATCCCAGTTCTTCTCCAGAACATCATCGCCGAACTGACGCTTACACTGAAATTCGGTGAGCACTTCATTGATATATTCTATTGTGCTCCTCTTCTCATCCTCCGATGCATCCTGAACCTTGCTCATCACCAGAGTTCCACAGTTCGCAACCTCAGACGCAAGCACATATCTGGACTGTCTGCTCATATCCCGGTCAAGTCCGGCATCGACTATGGAAATGATGCTTCCCACCTCATACCATCTGTCAAGTGGCTCCTCGTGGAGGACGTCAAAGAATTCATCCACATCAAATATTCCGGACGGCTCAACAATGACTCTGTCATAGCCGCTCATCCCCATCGCTATGAGCTTTGTCTTGAACCTTCTCTTGTGACAGTCCTCGCCGCAGCCACCTGCCACCATCTCAGCATGACAGTTCTCGCCCATCACATCCTGAAGAAGCATCATGTCCACGTTGACTGCACCATAATCATTTTCAAGGATTCCGACATTATATCCTTTGCCAACAAGGTAGCTCACATACTTCTTAATAAATGTCGTCTTGCCTGAGCCCAGAAAGCCCGTTATCAAATCTATCTTTACCATATGTCCACTCTCCTTATTATCTACGCGCGTTACCAGCTTGATCTCACATGAAATCCGCTGTCATTCTCCAGAGGTATCTCCCTGACATCCATATCCTCTATAAATATATATCTGTCATTTCTGAGAACTGCTATCACCTTGTCTATAGCCTCAGGCAGCCCCTGAGCCTCCATCTCAACAGAATCATCATATCTGTTGCACACCCAGCCGGTGACTCCGTACATGGATGCAGCATAGCTCGCCCTGTATCTGAAGCCAACTCCCTGCACTCTTCCTCTGAATGTATAATGTCGTCTTATCTTGTCCATATCTATATGTCCCATCTCTGTTATGATCTTCTCATATCTTACATTTTATATCCTGCTGCCCGCATCTTACACATCATGTTCAGCATCGTACTTTTCTGCGTCATACACGATATTTCCGCCACAGATTGTATAGTGAACCTTTCCCGGGAGAGTCCATCCGGCAAATGGACTGTTGGATGCCTTTGACGCAAAGCTGTTCACTGTCCACTGTTCATTCTCGCCAAATATGACTATATCCGCAGGAGCTCCCTCTGCTATCTTGCCCGGTTCCATGCGGTAAAATTCTGCAGGATTCCTGCTCATTAGTTCCATGAGCTTCATGAGTGAGATATATCCAGGCTGTACAAGGGAATATATTCCAAGGGCAAGAGATGTCTCAAGCCCTGTTATTCCACTTGGCGCCTTGTCAAGCGGTCTCGCCTTCTCCTCACTGCTGTGCGGGGCGTGATCCGTCACTATCATATCTATTGTGCCATCCTGTATTCCCTCTATGATCTGTCTTCTGTCTTTCTCGGTTCTGAGTGGAGGATTCATACGCGCCATGGTTCCGTACTTCAGCACAGCATCCTCTATAAGGGTGAAATGATGTGGAGTTGCCTCCGCATGTACGTCCGCTCCAAGCTTCTTTGCAGTTCTCACTATATCCACGGAATTGCCTGAGCTTATATGCTGTATGCACACTGATGCACCTGTGTGAAGTGCAAGGACGCAGTCCCTTGCAACCATAATATCCTCCGCTGTGCGGGATGCACCGCCGTATCCAAGCTTTTCTGATACTTTTCCTTGATTCACTCCCGGCTGTACAATGAACAGCGGATCCTCTTCATGAAGACTCACCGGAAGATCAAGATCCCTTGCCTTCTCCATAGCCTCAAGAAGAAGCTTCTCATCCATGATTGGGATTCCGTCATCGGTAAATCCTGCTGCACCTGCAGCCGCAAGACTGTCCATGTCCACGAGTTCCTTGCCAGCAAGGCCCTTTGTGACTGTGGCTGTCTGAACTACATGTATTCCGGTCTTTGCACCTTTATCCTGTATATACTTGAGAGTCTCAAGGTTATCCACCGCCGGCTTTGTATTCGCCATACATACCACCATCGTGAAGCCTCCTCTTGCAGCGGCGGCGGCACCTGTCTCGATGTCTTCCTTGTACGTAAATCCCGGATCGCGGAAGTGTACATGTGTGTCTACCAGTCCTGGTGCAACTACAAGTCCATCTGCATCGATGACCTCCGCACCCTCTGCCTCCAGATCGTATCCTGTCTTAACTATATGATTGCCGTCGATGAGCACATCCATGACCTCGTCTGTATGGGTGACCGGATCAATGACTCTTCCATTCTTTATCAATAACATTTGCCTGTTCTCCTCTATATAAATATTTTATTACTGTCTGTATGTGTTCTGCGGATCATACTGTGATGACTGACCGTAATGTGGCGGCTGACCGTAGCCGCTATACTGATTATTCTGCTGTGACTGCCAGCCATACTGGGTCTGCTGGCTGTAGCCATTCTGCTGATCGTACCGCTGTGGCTGACCATAGCCACTTGACGGCTGATTGTACTGTCCTGGCTGTTGAGTATAGCTGCCCGGCTGGTTGTACTGCCCCGGCCGCTGACCGTAACCATTCTGCTGACCATACCGAGGCTGCTGGCCATAGCCACTCTGCTGACCATATCGAGGCTGCCGGCCATAGCCACTCTGCTGATTATTGTACTGATCCGTCTGGCCGTATGCATTTGGCTGGAAGGTGTTCTGCCGCTTGCCATATACATTTGGCTGATTGTACTGCATGTTCTGTCCGTACATATTTGGCTGATTATATCCACACATAGGTATATATCTGAAGTTATACGGATTCACCCATATAGGATTTACCGCTATGATATGATCGTTCTTTGCCGCATGGGATATGAGCAGGAACATCAAAACCACAGACAGGATCAGAACCAGTATGCACAGGATCACGCTGGTGTCATCAATCGACAGCACAAAATCATACAGTCCGTGTATTCCCATGGTGCTAAAATACGCTATCAGCATATTGCCTGCGGCACCCTCGCCCTTGTTCGCATTCTCTCTCGCCTTTGAGTAGAAATATCCCATGATAACGCCGCATGAGCAGTGAAGTGGGATTGCTGTCACAGCCCTCAGGATTCCGAGTCCTATTCCACCCTGGAATACATACAGGATATTCTCCAGTGTTGCAAATCCGAGCGACGAGCACACGCCATATATAACGCCGTCATAGCTGTGGTCAAAGTTCTTATTTTTCCATGTAAGTATTAACATTCCAAGGAATTTGCCCAGTTCCTCGATCATCGCCACTATAAAGAAGCAGTTGACCAGCTCATAAACCGCCGTTCCGGATTCCAATCCCATATAGTATAACAATACGCCCCCAACCAGCTCCACGACTACTGCCGGTATCGTGCTGACAGCTCCCAGAACCGCAAGCCATACTAGCAGGCTCATTGGATCCCTGCTATTCTTATTTCTTCTGACTACAAATAACAGCAGTAACACCGAAGGTAATACTGCAAGTCTCAATGCAAATGCACTCATCCTTTACTCTCCCTGATATTTTCTTCCGTATAAATATATATACATATTAAAGATACCATTTTTAGCGTGAATCCACAATAAGCAGAGGCCTTTACCGACATTTTATTTCATTAATTAACTTTAATTTAGCCTAAATACAACTCAAGGCAGGTCATTCCATTTCAGAAGACCTGCCTTGAACCAATTTTCAAATGTATTCAGTTACGACTTACTGTGTGACATCAATATCTCCGCTACTAGTCTCGATATTGCACTTTCCATCTGCTTCCTCAACCGAGTCCGGTACATTTACATCACCGCTGGATGTCTTTGTATTGTATTCATACTTCATTTCTGAACCAATACCGATCGATACATCACCACTGGTTGTCACGACATTGATCTCAGAAGCATCACAGTCTCTAATCATTACGTCACCACTTGACGCACGACCGTTTATACATTTTGCCTTTATACTGCCAGATGTGATATTGCCACTGGAGGTCTTCAGATCAATATTATCCATCACCACATCACCAAGACTGACGTCACCACTGTTTGCTGATATTCTTGTATCCTTTGACGATACACTGTCAAGCTTAATGTCACCACTGCTGGTCGCCACCGTCAGAGCATCTGCATTTGCACCATTTACGATCACATCGCCGCTGGCGGCCTCTATATCGATATTGCCTATTGCCAGATAATATTCCATATCCACGTCACCACTGCTGGTCACAATCTTCAGATCATCGTACTCCGTACCAGCCAGATACACCGTCACGGACGGCCATGCTCCAGAGTACACACCAATGGAAATGTTAAATGCTGCGTTCCTGCTGTCGTCTGCGGTTATCCTGAGCACACCATCTGATATATCTACATGATGCGTCAGATTCTCACTGTCATAATACTCCACATAACTTGTATCTCCACTCGCCTTCTTCACGGCAACATCCACATCTGATGCGCTTTTTACATCAATTGCAGTGAATTTATCTTTTATATCAACAGTCTTCTTTACGTAGTTCACCGGCTCCGATGTCATGTGGACCAGATTAACTGTCACATTCGGCCATCTGAATCCATTTACAGCAAGTGCTGAGATCACAGTGATAATGCCTGCCACGATCATGACCGATGCAACAATAACAGCTTTCTTTGTTCTACTCATGACTATTTCTCCTTTACAAACATTCTCTTTATTCCATTCACACTGGCCTTGCAGACCTTAAATATACCAACCGTAACAGGCTTAACCGATACAACAAACAATATCGCTATACCAACTCCTATGAGTGCTGCTCCGAGCATGAGAACTGCTGTGTAAGGGCTGTGGGCCACGAACAGAGGTATGGTACATATCAATCCGCCGATTCCCGCCACCACAAAGCTGAGCACCACAGCATAGAATGATATAAGAAGTGCAAATGCAACTATCCACAGTGTGAGCAACAATACCGCCGCTGTAATGAGAAGTGGTATCCACACCGGAGAACCAAGTACTATGAGTACGACCTCCCATGCCTTGAGCTCGTGCTTTGGCTTGATCTTCTCCTTCACAAGCTTTGTAAGCGGCATATCTTCAAGTATCTGCTCCACTGCTGCATCAGGTGATCCCATATCTGCCACAGCCTCCTCCTCGGAAAGGCCGTCCTCCACGCGGTCATCTATCATCTCGCTATAGTAATCCATAAACCTGTTCACATCATCAGCCGGCATCGCACTGATCCTGCTTCTTATCGACTCAAGATATTCCTGTTTGTTCATCTCTGACTTCCTCCTTCACAATAAATCTGTATATGGATTCCAGTTCCTTCCACTCTTCCTTGAACTCTTCTATCCTGGCTCTTCCGGCATCCGTAATATGATAATACTTTCTGAGTCTTCCGTTGTGCTCCACGGAATGAACCGTGAGCAGCGCTCCCGCCTCAAGTCTTCTGAGGATAGGATAGAGTGTGGACTCTGATATCGTCACATACGGCTTCATATCTTTGATGATCTGATATCCATAGGAATCCTCGTCCTTGATGGCCGCAAGCACACACACGTCGAGCATCCCTCTCTTCAATTGTATATCCATCGCTATACCTCCTTACGCAGTATACTATACGTCGCATAGTATCATATGTCAAGTAGTATTTTCAGCACTCTACAAAAAGGAACAACAATGGGGTCAGGCATCTTTTACATAGATTTTACATTAATGTATATGAAACATAACAAACAGGGCGGGACATCTCACCAATGGGATGTCCCGCCCTGCTTACAAATTATATTCTGCTATATCTTAATCTGACACATGATATGTTTTCCATTATAGTATGTCGATGACATACTCCTTGCTGAACGAATGGCCAGCCTCAAGACTGTTTGAATACTCACGGTCCGCCAGATCTCCGTCATATCCCTCGCGGTCACACCTGCCAAACCAAGGCTCTATGCAGACAAATGGCGCATGTTTCTTTGCAGGAGACCATATGCCTATCTGCGGCACATCAAATCTCAACTGCAAAACCGGCGCATCAGATGAGTTCCTTAATGTAATCGTATTTATACCCTTACCATCCATGATCAGGGCATCCTCATCAAACATCTCATCACGCAGCTTTAAGACTCCATCTGTCAGTCTGTGCGTAACTGTTCTATCTCCAAGAACTCCATTTGCTGTCAAAAGACCACATTCAATCTCGTTCTTACCTGTGTGCATATCCAGAGAATAACCGCCGATGCCTCCCTCACATGCAAATGCAGGATGGGCACCGATAGAAAAATGAATCGTGTCAGTTCCCTCATTCACAACGGTCCACATAACATGTACAGATGAACCTTCAAGTCTGTATCCTATACAAAGACTGAAATCAAACGGATAGCTCTTCTGCCATGTATCATTCTTCTCAAGCACAAACAGCAGTGTATCACCAGTCTGGCCACCCACTACAAACTCGCTGTCCCTTGCAAATCCGTGCTGAGGTATATTCTCATAAACCACCCCGTTATGTCTGTAACGCTGTCCTTCAAGCTTTCCCACAAATGGAAACAGCACAGGAGAAACTCTTCCCCAATACTCAGCATCACCGCACCACATGTATTCTCTGTCTGTCTCGATACTCTTCAGGCTCACAAGCTCTGCACCGTGAGTATTCACCTTTATAGCGATCTTATCATTTTTTAATTCAACAATACCCATCATGTCCTCCTATACTCCAGCCAGTCTGGCTGATCATAATTTGCAAATAATATTATACACTTTTATAACATTATAACACAGGTACAAAAAAATACGGTCGCTTAATGAACTAATAAGCAACCGTATTTTATATAATTAAGCAATAGTCGCTGTCGGGGTTCCAAGTATCACATGAAGCCCCTTCTCCTTTGCCTTGCTGATGACATAATCGAAGAACGAAAAGTCATACTGCCCCTCCGTTTTTTCCATGATATACCATGCAAACTCCGCTATACGGATGACATTGCATCCAAGCTCTACAATATTGTCCATATCCTCATCGATCATGGATATGTCCCACTGCTCTGGATAATAATCCACACCTCGTTATCCAAGCGCGATCATTCTGTTGATGCAGCGGGAAGCTCCCTCCATCACCTCATCAGAAAGGACTATCTCTTCGCCACCTGTGCCCTTTAGTACATTCAATATGTCAACCAGGGTAGTACGCTTCATATTATGGCACATCAGCTTTGAAGATATTGGATAGAACATTTTGTCAGGGCACTCATACTGAAGATGCTCCACAATACTGTGCTCTGTACCGATGATAAATTCTTTTTTCTCTGACTTTCTGGCATATGCCATAATTCCTGTGGTTGAACCTACATAATCAGCCTCTGCAACTACATCCGGCCTGCACTCAGGATGGACAAGAAGTTCCGCATGTGGATGTAACTCTTTTGCCTTCAAAGCATCATCTAGGGTAACCGCAAGATGTCTAGGACATCCGCCGTTGAAAAATACAAATTTCTTTTCCGGCATCTGCTTTTGAACATAGTTTCCAAGATTCGGATCTGGAATAAAAAGAATCTTGTCATTATCAAGCTTGCTGCAGATCTGCACTGCTGATGAGGATGTCACACATACATCACAGGCAGTTTTCAATTCAGATGTCGTATTTATATAGGCGACAACCGCATATCCCGGATACTTCTTCTTCATCTCATCCAGCATTTCAAGATTCATCTGCTCAGCCATCGGACATCCAGCTTCAGGGTTAGGCAGGTACACATTCTTATCAGGGGACAATATCTTACATGTCTCCGCCATAAAACGCACACCACACATTATTATATTTTTGCGGGAATCCTTGCTCGCCTCAACGCTAAGTCCATATGAATCTCCCATATAATCTGCAACTTCAAGAATCTCATGTCCCTGATAAGCATGTGCCAGTATGCAGAAATCTTTCTCTTTCTTCAGTCTGATTATCTCTTCCTGTATCTCTTTTATCGTCATTTTATTCTCTCCAAATCATTTTGTATTATTTCTCCCACTCCTGCCACGGAACAAGGAAGCCTGTCTCATCAAGCTTCTGCTCTATGTTGTCCAGGATTTCTTCACTTGGAGCCTCTATCAGATGGTAATGATATCCGTTCGTAGCATTTCCAAGCAGGGACGACTGGCTGTTTTCCAATTTTTTCATAAATTTTGCCACGTCGTATCTGGAAGCAATATTCATCTTTGCAGTAACACGATTGTACACCGTATGACTTATACTTACATTCTTTACAACACCGCCATAATCAACTATGATCGTGAGTTCTTCCTCAGTCCTGTCATAACCGTGTTTTACTTTAAACTCTCTCTGACATTTTGATTCATTCTTGTATATATAACCCCTGTTAGTTGCAATTATGCCATCATCAGCCGCCCTGATCACTGCAATGTCCTGCACTATTATCTGTCTACTGACATCGAATTCTGACGCAAGCTTATTTGCCGGAACAGGAACATCTGAATTCTTCACAATGTCAAGTATCCTTTCCCTTCTCTCTTTTGCCTTCACTTTATTCCTCCGCATGAAGATTTTTCATCGATATATCCATTATAGGTGAACTGTGTGTAAGCGCACCGCTTGATATATAATCCACTCCCAATGATATCATGCTCTCTATGTTCTCTTTTGTAACATTGCCTGAACATTCTGTCTCCGCACGTCCATCGATCAAATCAATCGCAGCCCTCATCTGATCCGTTGTCATATTGTCAAGCATAATGATATCGGCTCCCGCTTCAACAGCCTCTTTTACCTGATCCAGTGTCTCAACTTCAACCTCTATCTTGCGGACAAATGGTGCATACTCCTTTGCCATTCTCACTGCATTGGTTATACTACCCGCAGCGCCTATATGATTATCCTTAAGTAATACTCCATCCGACAAATTGTATCTGTGATTGCTGCCTCCGCCAACTCTGACTGCATACTTCTCAAATATACGGCAATTAGGCGTGGTCTTTCTGGTATCCAGCAGAGTAGTCTTGCTTCCCTTAAGAAGTTCTGCAACCTCATGGGTATATGTAGCTATACCACTCATACGCTGCAGGTAATTAAGCGCAACCCTCTCTCCAGAGAGAAGAACCCTGATATCACCAGTCACAATTCCCATAAGCTGGCCAGCCTTCACCTCATCGCCATCTTTGCAGAAGAACTCAGCCTCAGTGCTGTCATCTAAGAGGGTAAATACTCTTGCATATACATCAAGTCCTGCAATGATTCCATCCTGCTTGCATATCAGGTCTACTTTTCCTTTCTGTGCCTTTGGCATCACCGCATTTGTGGATACATCCTCACTTGTGATATCCTCCTGTAAAGCCATCATTATAAGCTTGTCCGCATTCAATTTCATTGTTATCTGATTCATTCTCAGCCTCTTCTTTCCGTTTCTGTCAAAACTATATTCTTATATTCTCTAAACAAACCATCTATATCTTCATATTCAGACAGATCTATGTTGTCTTCTCCACAGCCTCTGTGCTCTCTGCTGAACATGATATCATCTGCCGCCCTCTGTGCAAAAACAAGCGACTCAAGTAACGAATTGCTTGCCAGTCTGTTTCTGCCATGCACTCCATTACATCCAGCTTCTCCTACCGCATACAATCCTTCCATGGATGTCCTTCCGGCAAGATCTGCCTTCACTCCGCCCATATGGTAATGCTGAGCCGGCACAACCGGTATCGGTTCAACAAGCACATCATATCCCTCATCCTTACACTGCTTGTATATATGTGGAAAATGCTGCAAGATCACATCTCTTCCAAGCGGTCTCAGATCTTCCCACACATGCTCCGTTCCATCTATCTCCATCTGTTTCCATATTGCATGGCTGACTACATCACGAGGCTGCAGTTCATCTGTAAACCTTTCGCCCGCCTTGTTAAGAAGCCATGCGCCTTCGCCTCTCACAGATTCAGATATCAAAAATCTTCTTCCCTTATTCCGGCTAAACAGTGTCGTCGGGTGGATCTGTACATAATTCAGATTCTCTACCTCTACACCATGTTTTAAGGCAATTGCTATGGCATCACCTGTTATATGGGCAAAATTCGTTGAGTTCTTATATATACCTCCGATTCCACCACACGCCAATACAACATTGTTGGATCTAAGTATGCTTATGTTCTTGGCCTCATCAGCTATAACCACTCCACCACAGGCATTGTCATTGCAGATGATGTCGAGCATAGTCGTATACTCATATATCTCGATATTGGATTTCTTCTTTGCGCACTCCAGCAAAGTGGATGTAATCTCTTTGCCGGTAATGTCCTCGTGGAACAATATTCTTGGCTGGCTGTGAGCTCCCTCCTTAGTGAAGGCAAGCTTTCCGCTCTCATCTCTCTCAAATCTAACTCCAAGCCTTATCAATTCTCTGATAACAAGATTCGATGATCTGATCATCAGATCGACTGTCTTTTTATTGTTCTCATAATGACCGGCTCTCATGGTGTCTTCAAAATAATCTTCGTAGTCTTCCTCACCCCGCAGCATACATATGCCGCCCTGGGCCAAAAAAGAGTCGGACTCATCAGCCCGCCTTTTTGTGATAATACAGACCTTTTTTGTCTCTGGAAAATTCAACGCACAGAACAAGCCTGCAGCGCCAGTTCCCACAATAATAACATCATATACAGTGTTCATCATTTCTCCTCTTCAAGTAGGCATCATATTATTCTTTATAACCTGACTTGCATATAAACATAACATATGTAAACACATATGTAAAGATATATGTAATGTTATGTGTAAACTTTTGATGTAAAGTTTTGAATTAGAGTTTTCTGTACACCGTCTCTACTTTAAGACTTTCTTTATCTGTTTCTCTGTGGCAATCGGGTAGATATCATCCATATGCTTCACTATCCTCTCCCACGACTCTTCCGGGCTCTCACCATATGCGGACGTCACGTGGTCATATCCCCACAGCTTCTCCGGCATGGAATACACAGCCACATTCCATCCGTATTCCGCGCCCTTCTTGTTCAACCGTTTTCTGAAGTCACATGCACACAGATAGGTCTGCATCTGGAGCTGTGTCATCGTACCCTCAAAGCCCTTCTCACCGTCCTTGCCAAATCCGGCAAGCTTCTTTATATCAAATGAGAACAGCGCTGTATCATACATACTCTCCAGTTTTTCTGCTGCAAATTCCACATCGCTCTCCTCGTCTATACGGTCATCCATGAACAAGTCCATAATCTTCTTCTGCCTGAATGACGCAAGCTCATCATCCCATCTGGCATCGAAATCATATCCAGCTCTTCTATAATTTGCAAAATACGGGAACCATTTCTTTGAGATAAATCCCGCCTTATTGTGGAAAAATTTGCCGTATGCGATGTCGCCTCTTCTGGCTATGATCTCACGCCACACCCAAGGATCCCTCTGCGCATCTTCACTCCACCAATACTTCTCCGTGGTTCGCTCTTCCACCGAAAATCCAGGTATCTCATTGCGGAAAAGAGGCAGGAATCCCACTTCCTCTATATATCCGATAAGTTCGTCCACCGTGTGCAGGCACTCCGGATCATCCTCCGAAACTCCATACATGATCCATGTTCCGTCTTTTGATTCCATAAACTCTCCTAAATTATTCGCCCCTCAAGGTGATCCATCTCATGGAGCACTATCTGGGCTATATATCCGTTGAACTTCATACGCTTTTTTGCAAATGATGCATCCTGAAACTCTACTTCTATGTCTCTATACCTTGTCACCTTTCTCGTGCCGTCCAGAGACAGACATCCCTCCTCTGTCTCGTAAGCCCCCGACTTTGACAGAAGAACCGGATTCAGCATGACAACATTGGCAAATCCCATACTGACGATGATTATCCTCTTCTTATATCCGATCATGTTGCCCGCCATGCCGACGCACCTCGCCTGATTTGCCGCTAATGTGTCCTGCATATCTGCTATGATCCCCGCATCCATAGTCGTCATCGGAGATGACTTCTGGCTGAGAAACATCTGATCTCTTACTATCTGTTTTACCATGGTCTATTACCTTTCCTTATCTACTCACCATTCTTCACGTACAGGAATAATTTCGACTTGAGCAGCTTCTTCGGCGTTGCCGAGATCTCGCATATCTCCTCGTATATGCGGTTGCACACGATAAAATACGCAGCCAGGGCAGTCAGCACATTCTTCTGATTTGCGCTCTGGAAATTGTACTTTCCCGTCTTCTCATTCTTCTCGCTTCTGGCATGTTTTACCAGGTTATAGTCATTCCACCAATCCGCGATCCTGCCATCCACAAATGCGCTGAACGGCTTCAACTCGATATCTTCAAATGTGTCTATCGTCCTCACTGCGTCAAGCCTGATAGCCGGGAATTTCCTAAGCACAGGAGTAAGCCTGTCATGTATATTGTACTTCTTCCTGTAATCGTCCTCCTCTACCATCTTGCAATATATCTCAATCAGAGAATCAATATTGCTGCAGATGTTCAGAAACATATTTATGTATCTGCTTGAAAATGTCGGGAAGTTGCTCTTGTGAATGTCCACATACTCCGAACTGATCCTGACATCCTTCTCAATGATCTGGTATTGCTTCCAGAAAATGTTCAGAAATTCCTTCTCAGTTATGACAACTCTGGTCTTCTTCACCAGAACATTTACCCACAAATGTCCCTGACCTATCCTGTCAAGCCTGACGTCCTGACTCGTCCACACATCCTCCAGCGATGCGCCTGAAACCAACGCCACCATATCGCAAACCCGGGCCTCAGTATAATTGGCAAATGTCCTTCCATCATCCCGCGTCCGTTCACTCTTGCCGTACTTCCACGAAGCATACAATACCCCGCCGACCCTGAGCGCCTTCATAGCCTTCTCAAGAATCTTGTGCATATCGCTCTTGGCAACGTGGAGCAGCGAAGCACACGCCCACACAGCGTCAAATTCATTCTCATAGTTCATGTCCTCAATGCGCATATGCACAGCCGCTTTTCCCGTCAGCTCCTGAGTTTTCCTGCACATAGCCTCAGACGCATCCAGAGATACAACCTTGTATCCCTTGTCCAGAAAATATTTGCTGTCACGACCACTGCCGCAGCCAAGATCAAGGATCCTGCTGCCCGGCTTGAGATGTTCCTCAAAGCGCTTGTAAATGTCCGACATGTCAGCATTTCTGGTTACCTCGGAATATCTGTCAGCATGTGTATTGTAGTATTCTATTGTTCTGTTTGTATTTTTATCATCCATTAAAATCTGACCTCTTCCGGTTCATTGGTGGTGAGGGTTCGAATCCTTCAACACCTTCATATGTATCTACAGATTATTTGCCTTTCGCAGCAGCTTCTCAAAAGACTCCGCAAATCTCTGGTCATCCTCTTCTGTCCTCTTCCTCGGCCCTTTGATATGATTCCTGCTCGATGCCCTTCTCGCTTTTTTGTTCAGATGCCTCTCCATAAGCATCTGATCGATATTCTCATTTGTATACCACTTTCCCGATTGATGTATAGCAAAAGCACCTTTTCCCAGCGCCATCGCAGCCACGCCATAATCCTGAGTTACAACTATATCGCCTCTATGGCAAATGCTTATCAGCTTGTAATCCACAGCATCCGCTCCGGCACCGACCACGATAACCTCGCTGTAATCAGATGTGAGGACATGGTTCGTATCGCATAAAAGCGTTACCGGGATGTTGTATTTTGTTGCTATGTCTTCAACTATATCAACCACCGGACACGCGTCAGCATCAACAAATATCTTCATTGACCTAGTCCTTTCTCGTGCTGTCTCTACAGCAACGACTTTAATTTAGACGCCTCCTCTTCTGTAAGTGTCACACCCTTACCCATCTTCTCATGCTCCGGTGCCCACTCTCTGATATCATACTTTGGTGTGCCACCGTTCCACGATATCTTATTAAGTTCCTTAGTCCATCCCTTTGCACTTTCCGAGATTACTCCTATGTGCTCCACTATTTCGTATTTAAAATCTGCCATTTTCTATGTATCTCCTTTATCATTTAAAGATAAAGCCCGTCACAACTCTTTGTTTGATGTGATGGGCCGTTGTTAATCATTATATCTGTTTTTATGAGGCTTTTCAATGATGCTATATCCTCAGAGACGTGGGATTACAATTATTGGAGCGAAGAAAACAATTCTTGATCTATCATGTCCATTGACTTCATCTTTGACAACCACTCATCTGGTATACCTTCAAGTCCATACATGATTCCCGCAAGTCCCCCGGCTACCGCTGCCGTAGTATCTGTATCGCTGCCCAGATTCACCGCCTTGAGCACACAATCCCTGTAGTTATCCGTCGTAAGCAGGCAGCACATAGCCGCCACAAACGTATCAACCACATAGCCTGAAGATCCCATGCCATCACTTCTCAATACATTTTCAATACCGATAGCTCCCGACAACTTTGAATTGCCCGGCACATGTCTCTTTATCGACTCTGCAAGCGGCACACCATTTACAAGATCAATGGCAATCCTAACATAACACACACAGGCAAGCTTCGACAAGCTGTGTGCATGTGTTATAGCTGACACAGCCTCTATCTCCGCGTCCGTTATCCCTTCAACAAATGCCAACGGAATGATCCTCATAAGTGAACCATTACCATTGGACCACTCGTCATCACAACCTCTTCCAGATCTGATAGCCGCAGCGCACGTATTTCCACAGTCAAACACTTCTCCAAACGGTGTATATGCTCCTTCTTTTAGCCATCTGCGGAATCTGTCTCTGATATCATCCACGTCAACTCTGCCACACGCTTTGATACTGGCGCAAGTGGCAAGCGCCATACTTGTATCATCCGACCAGGTTCCCTCCGGCTGATTGTGCGTACCATAGCCTATCATATCTGTGCACTCAAATGTCCCTCTGCCCCAGAATTCGTATGGAACTCCAACAGCATCACCTACCGCCAAGCCGTAGATGGCGGCTTTTAAAGTGTTTGTCTTGTCATTCATATCGCTTTCTCCCATCATATAGCATCATTGCATTTTTGTCCTTTATCACGTCAATATATCCACCAGTTATAACTTCTGCAGGCAAAGCCACTACTGCTATCCCCACTATAGATGATACCATACTTACCAGCTTACCGAATACTGTAACTGGATAAATATCTCCATATCCAAGGCAATAAATGTTATTTATCTATTGGTCTTGTAAATTTGCACTTCGGATATGCGCTACATCCCCAGAACGCGCCATATTTGCCATTTCGTTTCACAAGATCACTACCACAAGACGGACACTTTGTCTTAATATTTTCAATATGCTGTTTCTTTTCAGCAGTGCTCTTATTGGTCAGATTTGTCAGCTTGTCCTTCATCGCCACTATCTCATCATGAGTATACTTAACTGACATACCGTTAAGCTGAGATCGTAATCTATTAAGCATATGTGGTCTACGCACTATTATAACATCCGATGTATCTGGCGGTACTTTCTTCAATGTGCACCTCTCAGAAAATACTATGTATGACATAAATTCTGACATTGGCTTTCCCAGATATTCTGCCAACGCCTTTATGTGTGTCCTGTTCTGCTTTATTGGATTATAAAATTTATGTTTCTCTCCATTCGGAAAGCTCTGTGTCCAGTTCAACTGATTGTAATCGCCAAATATCCACCCGCTGTAATTCTTACTCTCAATTACGAATATACCCTTTTCATGTATCATCAACATATCTATTTCCGTAGTCTTGTTGCTCGTCGGAACATAAACATTCTTGAGAACAACAAGATCGCCAGCTATGTTGTCATGCGTAAGTGCATATTCTGTTAAATACTCACCGTACTGCCCTACATTTCTGTAATGCAGGAGTGAGGTTATTATGCCTGGCTGTTCGCTCTTTAGTATTTCAAATAATCCCATTTATTCCCCTATCAAACAAATTACTTAATTTAACAATTTTACTTTTGGTTATTTAATAATATCAGTTCCATATAATCTTCCAAAAAATTTATACTATCGTCTATTTTCATTAATACATTTATAAATAATACTGTAATAACAACGAAACATATACCTACATCAATAATACTTTTCGAGGCATCATAAGCAATCTGTGGAACCACTAATTCTAATGGAAGTATTATATTTTTAGTCACTTCTTTTGCCTGTTTTATTATTCTTAGTTTTTTATTTAAGAAACGATAGAAATCATCATTATTTTTTAAATTACTATATTTCTTCTGTATGTATTCTTTCCATTGTGAATATTTTTCAAAAGATCCCAAATCATCGTCATTTAATGCCACCCCAATTTTATTGTATATCCTTACTTCTGTATTATAATCAAAAAGATATGGTTTTCCTCCCAAAATTAAAATAATCTTATTTTGTTGCTTTATTTCATATATATTGATATATATTTCCCAAAAACCAAGCAGCAGTAGCACCATATTCATAAAAAATGCTTCTATATTTCCTATAATTATATTTTTTACTCCACGCCATATTCCTAAAACTATAATAATAATCGATATTACAATTACTATTTTTTGCCATTTATTATTCACAAAGTATATTTTTTTACAATTACTAATCATAACAATTCACATTTTTCTCCGAACATTCTTGGTGTCAGGTGCACATGAACATACCTATTCATATTTTGTTCATCTCTCGTTCATTTGCACCTGACACCGAGAGACACATTATTTTTTACATCCTTATTCCTTTTATCCATTATAATATTCCAAAAGTTCATTTATTGTTTTTGCAGCTCGATATTTCTCTATGTTATCAGAAATACAAGAGCACTCCTTTTCAGCCTCCTCCTCATTGACAAATGCGGATATTGATCTATACATTGGAGCAATGTCTGTGTCACGTAAAAACACTTTATTTTCTGCACTATCGATTCTACTTATTATTGCATTAAAAATACAACAACACTCATAAACAGTAAATTCTTTCCCAAACAAATAATATTTTCTAGGAGTAGTATAATATACATTAAATTCTTTGTTCTCTTCCATATCTATAGTTGTCCGAACATCATTAAAAGAAATAACTTTATCATTATTTCTTATATATTTATGTTCGACTAATAGCAAATATAGTTTTTCAGCTAACATTTGATTTTTAATATCATCTGGTAATTCTGCGGGAGAAATACTTATTCCTAATTTTTCTCCCAATTCATTTATCCTTTTAAAGTAATTTATTGAATCATCAAAGAAATCTCTAACTTTACTAATTTCTTTATTACTTTTTTCTAGAGAAAACAACATATTAAAAAACAATAACGTTCTTTCGTACTCACTAATTAAAATAGTCATATTCTCCGCATTATTAACATGTGTATTATACGAAAATACAATTTTTCCTTCGTTTTTATTTAATGTGATATTCAATTCGACAACTGCTTTAGGTTTTGTTTTAAGTATTACATTATTGTCAGATATCGTCCTTATGAATTTCATTTCTGTATGACTTTCACCTACATCTATCGGAACAACTATTTCTTCACTCCCTGGATAGAAATACATTCCTTCAATGTTATCACTATTAGCCACTGGATATTGAATGTTTCCATTTTCTATTAGTGTTTTTGCACTTTCAATCCCCTCTGCTTTAAAACTTTTGCCATCTTCTTTTAAACTAATTATAGACTCTACAAATTTTCTATAGCTTTCTGCATCCTTGAATTTTAATTTTTGTACATATTTTTGTTCATCATCTTCAAACAATTCTCTTAATTTATTTCCCATAATTACCAATCTCCTCTTATCTCTTCCAATACCAATATTCTACTTATTAAAATATCCTTATCAATTTCACCATCGTCATCTCTAAAATTATTATCTGGCAACAAATTTATAAACTTTATCAATTCAATTCTTTCTGTTCGATTTGGAACAATAATATACTTAATATCTTCATACTCAAATCTTAACCATATATTTTGATATTCTATATTCTGTAATTCTCTATTTATTGTACTTCTTTTTTTCAGTACATTCTCACTGACTATAATATTTTGCAAATTATTTCGAATTAATTCCTCTTGCCTTGGAACATATCTCCACTCCTTTTCGTCATGGAAATTTTTAATTACCTTAACTATTTTCCCAGAATCTGTAATTCTCTCCATTTCTCCCCTTATTGGCTTTATATGTCCCAATGTGGATAAAATATAATTATATGAAACATCATTCAATTTCTCTGCACGTAACGATTCTTTCAAATAATCTTTGAGTGTTTTTGTATAATCAGATTCACTATTCACATATACTATAGGTTGAAGTCCTTTTTCTTCTCCCCATCTTTTAGAAAATGCTACAGCATATCCCCCATAAAAATCTGTATGCGATGATGAGTTCTGTATATGTTCTTTTTCCTCGTCTGTTATTTCGTCATCATCTACTACCTTAATCTTGTTTTTTTCTGATAATTTATGAAAATGCATATCGCAAAAACATTTTTGTAATATTGATATTTTATCAATTTTTTTACCCGCAATTTCAATATCTAAATATGGTATATTCTCATTACAATATCTTGGAACCAAAGCTTTTCTATTTAATATGTCAGTTAAAAATTGTCTTTCTTTCATAAAATGGAAAAGTGTATTTGCACTTTGAACATATTCTTCATTTTCATTATAAATTGATATCTTCTCCATCTCTGTTCCCTCCTCTGGCAATGTAACTTCATTTATGCAAATCTATACATCCCTAACGATTCTCAATGTATTACTATTACTCCTCCGCAACCATACCAATCTCGCCGCGTCTCTCACCATACACAACCTTCTGTGTGCCACCTATACTCACAGCTCCACCGACACCATAATACTTCTCAAAGAACTGTTTCAATTTTTCTATGACCGCCTGTTTCTTCTTGTCACGTCCGCTTCCTCCAAATCTTGAAACTGGTGGCATAAGCTTGTCTATGTCAGTTCCGGCTGTTCTGATTTCTCCATCGCGGAAAGCATTTTCTATATAGCGTCTTGTGTTCTCTGGATTCAAGCGCTCCTCGGATATGAGCTGAGCAAGATCATTTTCACGCTGCTCTACAACAAACTCCCGCCATTCAGCCATTACATCCTCTACATCATTGATTCCTGCAATAAAACTTTCTATCAATGCTTTCTTACTGCGGAGTTCTGGGCTTGCCTCTACTGCTCGCTTAATAGTTATGAGAACTTCCTTATCCTCACAATGTGTATCATGGTATTTTTTGACAAGCATGAGTATATAATCTATGTTGATTTCTATTTGCTTTATAAGCTCAACCTCAAATACAATGTCGTCCGTTATATCTGTACTTTCATTATTCTCTCTCTTGCGTCTCCATTCATCACGCAAATCCTGATAACGTCCAAGATAATCCTGCAGATCACGTTCAGAAATAAGTTCATTTCCTTTGTACTCATCAAATGACAACAGGAGATTTCTCATTCTCAGGAATGCACCAAATAACGCAATAAAGGCTTTCTGATTCTGCTCACCTATTATTTGTGGATCCATAAGTGGGAATTTCTCCTTAAGCTCCTCTACCATATCTACATATCCTGGCATATGCTCGCCGTCAACTGACTCATAGCCGTAATAATAATCTTTGAAACTCTGAAGAAGAACTATTCCACCTGCATTTTTATCACCAAACAGTGATATTGCACTGTCCACTCTCTTCTGAAGATTTCTAAAGCAGACGATATTTCCAAATGTCTTTATAGAGTTTAATATACGATTTGTCCTGCTGAATGCCTGGATCAAACCATGCATCTTCAGATTTTTATCAACCCATAAGGTATTCAGTGTTGTTGCATCAAATCCCGTAAGGAACATATTTACAACAATCAACAAATCTATCTCCTTATTCTTCATTCTAAGCGATACATCTTTATAGTAATTCTGGAATCTATCTCCGTCGGTTGAATAATTTGTATGGAACATCTTATTATAGTCATCTATTGCCCCATCCAAGAAGTCCCTTGCGGTCTGATCAAGTGCCGTTGTATCCTCTGGATTCTCCTCGTCAAGCAGGCCATCCACTTCCTCTTCATTTGCCGCGTAGCTGAAGATAGTAGCAATACGCAAATGCTTTGTCGGATCAAGTTCCATCTGGCGTTTAAACTCCTGATAATACAGTTTTGCCATAGGAACAGAAGCTACTGCAAATATGGAATTAAACCCACTAAGTCTCTGTGACCTTTTGATTTCTTCAACTGCACCTCGCTCAGCAGACGCAACCTCCTGTATATTCGTCAGAGTATTGTATATGTATGTCTTGTCACCCCTATAGGTCTTCTGATCAAAATGATCTAATATATACTTTGTAACCAGCTCTATTCTCTTCGGCGCCATCATAGCTTTTTCACGGTTGATATCCCAGACCATCTCATCTGTGATTTCTTCATCCACATCCATTGTCTTTATGTAATCAACTCTGAACGGCAACACATTATTGTCATTGATGGCATCAACTATAGTGTAGGCATGCAACTGATCTCCAAATGTCTGAGCAGTTGTAAAAAACTCTGGATTCTTTGCTTTTCCTGAATTAACAGAAAATATCGGCGTACCCGTAAATCCAAATAGATGATATTTTCTGAAATTTTTAACTATTGCTGTATGCATATCACCAAACTGGCTTCTGTGACATTCATCAAATATGATAACCACATGCTTGTCATAAACTTCATGTCCAGGATTTTTCTTGATAAATGTAGCCAGTTTCTGAATAGTCGTGATTATTATGTGCGCATTATTATCCTCAAGCTGTCTTTTCAGGATACGTGTAGAACTGTTACTATTTGCGGCGCCCTTCTCAAATCTGTCATACTCCTTCATAGTCTGGTAGTCCAAATCCTTACGGTCAACGACAAATAAAACCTTATCTATATACGAAAGCTGTGACGCCAATCTTGCAGTCTTAAAGGATGTAAGTGTCTTTCCTGATCCCGTGGTATGCCAAATATATCCTCCGCCAGCTACACTTCCATACTTTTTATAGTTATTTGCTATCTCTATTCTATTCAATATTCTCTCTGTCGCCGTTATCTGATACGGACGCATTACCATGAGTATATTTTCAGATGTGAATATGCAATACTTTGTGAGTATGTTAAGCAACGTATGCTTTGCAAAGAAAGTCTTTGTAAAATCAACCAGATCTGGGATCACTTTGTTATTTGCATCCGCCCAAAAGCAGGTAAATTCAAAGCTATTACTTGTTTTTCCACGTTTCGTATTGCCAGCTTTAGCATCCCTTATGGCATTATCTCGCGTGCTATTCGAATAATATTTGGTATTTGTTCCGTTTGAAATTACAAAGATCTGGACATACTCAAAAAGCCCACTGCCTGCCCAGAAAGAATCCCTCTTATATCGATTGATCTGATTGAATGCCTCTCTTATCTGAACGCCCCTTCGTTTAAGCTCAACATGAACAAGTGGCAGTCCATTGACAAGAACTGTCACATCATATCTGTTATCATGTTTTTCTCCATCCTGGAGTCCCATCACATACTGATTTATAACCTGTAACCTATTATTGTGGATATTGGTCTTGTCAATAAGCGAAATATTCTTAGTTGAACCGTCATCCCGCTTAAGAACCTTTCTGTAATCCTCCTGAATATTACGTGTCTTATCCTGCAAACTAAAGTTTGGATTTGCAATATCATTATTGAAGAAATATGTCCACTCTTTATCTGTGAACTCGTAATTGTTGAGCTCCTGCAGCCTCTCACGAAGATTATTTATCATATCCCGCTCGGTATGTAATGGCAGATATTCATACCCCTGCTCGCAGAGCATCCTTATAAACTCCTGCTCCAACTCTGCCTCGCTCTGATAACTATCAGAACGTCTTTTTACAGGTTCATATTCTGTAACAACTGTATTCTCCGATGTCTCCGCTACTATGTTAAAATATGACACTCCGTATCCCCCTTTGCCTTATCCTTGAGTATTTCATCTATGATTTTTAGTTCATCTTTATCAAACTTGTGATTTGAAAATATCTTTTTATCTGTAGTACAACACATTGCCGCAAATATATGTTTTCTCCATTCGTCTGTTATCTCAAATAAACAATTCTCAGGATACAGATCCTTATTTTCTCCCCAAACCATAACCAAACATAAACCGGCTGTAATTGGAAATATGATCTCATCGTTTTGAACAACCTCGCCTTTCATCAGACATTCTTTATTTGAATTCCTTATGTATACAGGATTATCTGACGTTATCAATCTTGACTTGTTATCTACGCCAATCATAAATGACATACCAACCATAGGTCTAATAATTGAACCAAGTATCTCAAATTGGTTATCGCTTATTCCAACAAATTTTTTATTGTTATCTTCATACTTCTCATCATTCCTACAATAAGTATCTATAAAAGATAAACACTGAATGCGAACAATATTCTTTAACTGCTCCTCACTTTTATCATTCTTCCATACCTCTTGAGCCACTTTTAATGCCAAGCTCAAAAAAGTCGGAGTTCTGAGTAGTTGTATTGTCGTATATCCCATTAAATGTAGCTTCTCGTCACTTGTTAGAAAGCTCTTTGTCTTGTAGTTCTCTTTGATAAATGCCTTATTTTCAATATTTGTTCTAAGTTCTGCATACCTGCTTTCTAGTCTACTAAAACGATTCTCCAACCGATTATCATAGACTATTTCACCACTCTTACCCGTAACCTCATACAAGTCATTTTCAAAGCAAACAGAATTTGTTGGTACCGCTATCTTGCTTTGTATTCTTTCTTGTAAGTCATAATAAAACACTCCATATTTAGCTTTTGAGTTTTTATTATTTTCACTACATTTGTTTAAGTATTGTGGTGCAAAACCTCTCAGATACACCTGTGGAACATAATGCTGCTTCCTTGTCCTATTAGAACCATTGGGCATATATCACAACTCCTTAAATGATAAAAGCTTGTCTCTGTAATATTCATATTGTTTTTGACGTTTCTCTATTTCTGCTGGGAGTCCCGACTGCAAGTCATTACAAAGAGCATCAAATTTATCAAGTATTCCAACAATCGTTTTCATTTCATCACATTGTGGTAACGGGATTTCTATTTTATTTAAATTGTTTTTATTTAGTTTAGGCTGCGCTGCACCAGTAATATATTGTGATAAATCTATTGAATTTAAATAGTACTCAACATATCGCCTAGTTTCATAATCTTTGAATTCTAAAACATGTGCATGATTATTTACCCAAATTTTTCCGGTTGCCGAAAAGGCAATCGGTGTAGTTCTAGCCAGAAGATTTGCCCCATCTTCTGAAACAAGTAAATATTCTCCATCGTATAAGGATTCTTTTACATAATCAACAACCCCTGATGCACCGTAATATGGTATATTACCTTTCTCACGTTTTCCACCAGTTATAGGCTTACGAAACGAATCAAGATTTTTAGACATATCATCCAAATACACGTATGCATACCCGAACACATACTGCAAAAGCTTAATTATGCTCTGTCTGTCTGTCTGTCTGTCTGTCTGTCTGT
>ULPP01054801.1_pt1 | contig 24537 bp, 20 predicted proteins | sample 1953531 | NCBI WGS metagenome assembly ULPP01 (sample SAMEA4835630, study PRJEB28245) | human gut metagenome | biome: gut microbiome; material: fecal sample | place: Denmark | collected 2008
ACTGATGGTGAAAAACTTATTTCTCGTCAAGAGTTATTTGATTATTTCTCTCGTCCTGTTCAAGAGATTAATGGAATGGTTTATAGTCAAGCACAGATTGATGAGATTAATCGTCTTTCTAATCCTGCTGAATTGGCTATGCGATTTATTATGAATCTTGATGGTGGAGTTGACCAACTGATTAAAGCTGAACTTGCTAAAAAAGAAGTTAAACGTCTTCGTTCATTAGCAAGTAAGACTGGTAAAAACAATGGTAATCCCAGAGTTCAAAAGACTGCAAAGGATGATAAAATTGTTTTACCTATTAAATAAAGCAAATGTTCTTGCCTTATAATAATAACTTAACCAAAAATCTAATTTACAATGCGTGAAATTGGAACTGTAAAATTTGACTCGAATCAATATACAGATGCTAATATGCTTCTGAATTTTGATTTGATTGACCCTGTTAAACTTAATCGTAATCTTACTTATCTTTGGGGTAAGGATAGTGACAAGTATCCTCTTCTTACTCTTACTGAGGGTCAAGGTGCTGTTACAACAAAAGTTAAGCTGAATGGTGGTGATACTCAATATACTTGGGAAATTGCTCCTCGTCAGCGTGTTACTTCTCGTCTGAAAAAGCTGGTATCTGATAAAGCTGCTATTCAGCCTTATGGAACTGTTGAGGTTGAAATGGAGGATAATTGGTTTATTTATCAGCACACGGCTATTGCTCCGTCTGGTATGCAATGGCGTATTCAAAATGAGGGTATTGCTACTTCGACTGGTGGATACGTTTATCGTTTTACCAATATGTCGGGTGCTCCTATCTCGGCTGATGCTGTTGCAAAAGACTTCATTAGTGGTGCTATTTGGGCATTAGGTGCTTCGACTATTCCGGGTAGCAAGTCTGACGGAAACCGCTCGAATAATCAGTCGTTCAGCAAGGCAACTAACCAGTATGGTTACTACCGTTTCTCGAAAGAGATTGCTGGTAACATGGGTAATAAGGTTGTTAATATTGCCTTTGATACTGCATCTGGTGGTGAGCGTAGTCTTTGGATGCCTTACGAAATGAAGATGTGGGAAATCATGCGACGCGAGATGCTCGAAGAGGATTTGTGGTTCTCGGAGTACAACCGCGATTCGAATGGTATTATCCACTTAAAGGATGAAAAGACTGGTGAGGCAATTCCTCGTGGTGCTGGTGTTCTTGATATTCTCAAGGCCGTTGGTAATTATGAAACGTATTCTGTTCTGACACTTAATCGTTTCGACCGTATCATCACTCGTATCTTTGACAATCGTATTGATTCTACCGTTGAGGAACTTGTTCTTTATTGCGGTAAAGGTTTCGCACGAATGTTCAATGATGCTATCTACTATGATGCTCGTCTTAAGAATTACTTTGTAACTCTTGGTGATAATGAGATTAAGAGTGATGGTGAAATGATGTCTTATGGTAAGTATTTTAACCGTTATAAGATGTTTAATGGTAAGATTCTTACTGTTAAGATTGTTGATATGTTCGACCACGGTATTCGTGCTCGTCGTGATCGTGAAGCCGGTAATATGTATCAAGGTCTGCCTATTACTTCTTATAGTGCTGTATTCCTTGACCATACTATGGGTTCGAATGGTGAGCGTAATATTAAGTTTGTTTGTGAAGAGGGTCGTGAGTATAAAGTAGGTGTCTATAAAGGTATGGCTGAACTGCCTGCTTCGTGGGGACTTGCAAGTGGTACTCAACTGTCGGATACGAAGGATATTGCTTCTTATGAAGTTCTTGGTTCGCAAGGTATCAATATTGATAATCCTACTACTTCGTTCTGGCTTGATTTAGCTCTGAACTAAACACCCAATTTGAGTAGTAATAATCGAAAGGTTATTACTACTCATTAACATATAAAAGATTGAATAACTTAAAATGTTAAAAATATGATTAAAGTTAATCGTTCAGTTCGTATTGAATGGAGGAACAATCCTTCTTCTTTTGAACTTCGGAATAAAGATGCTTTCAAAACTGACTTTCTTCGTCTTGGTTCTGCTATTCGTCCTGTTAATGAATTGCTGAGCCGTAGTGAGGAAATGCGAGTTCTTCTTCCTACTGTTGTTGGTGTATCTCCTATTGATAGTTCTTGGCAAGAACGAATCACTACATACTTAAATGATTTTCTTCTTGAGATTCCTGTTCATGGCTTAGAGTTTGATACTTCTTACGTTTTAGATTTAGGTAATCCTGCTCTGAAAAGTAATATCGACGAACTTATCGGTAAACTTAAAAAAGCTGATAAGATTAAGAATGAAACTGGTTCGGAACTTGAATCTATTGTTCTGAAACGGATTAAGGAACTTGATGAAACGGAACTTTATAAGTATGTTACTTTTGTTAATATTCCCGATTATATTAGTTGGAGATATTGCCTTTTAAGTAGCAAAGTTGCTAATAAGGTTGAAGACATTAATAAAAGCGTCAATATTCAATTTTATCTTACTTCGGATAGTGAGCGTAAAGCACTCAAAGCTGCTCGGACGAAACTTCGCACTGATGCTCTCAAGAAATATACAGAACTTATTAATAATCCGAATAGCGCACTTATTGACAACGTTGTTGTATCGACAGGTAGCGTAGGTGATTATTCGGAATTTATGGCAATGACTGTTGATGATAAGCAATCTGTTCTTCTTGAACTTATTGACAGTGACCCGCAGAAGTTTATTAGTATTATTGATGATAAACATCTGGAGATGAAAGCTAAGATTACTATTTATCTTTGGATGAATATTATTCGACAACTTCCGAATAGTTCTATCATTGTCGATGCTTCTAATCCGGAAAATGTTATTGGTAATAATATTAATGATGCTATCTCGTATTTCTCGAATGATAACAACAAAGGTATTGTTGCCGAGTGGAATGCGAAGTATCGTAGTTTGAAAGGTTAGTCATGTATGAAACGGTAAAAGAGTTACACATCGAAATAGAGCAACGAATACAGCAGATAACATCTAATAGACATCGGAGTATTGCTCCTCAGTTTATTGATATGATGCTGAATCGAGCTGCCGTTAAATATATACAAACTAAATCAAATAGGAAAACTAATTATAAAGGCGAAGGTCTTGAAGATAGTAAAAAACGTGTAGATGATATTCAATCATTAAAACGTGAAACACCGTGGCTTAAACTTAAACGTGATAAGCAAGATGCGGATTATCCAAATAGAGCTTTCGTTATTCTTCCGGGTGATTATCTAAAACTTATTTCTTCTACTTCTCGATTAACTTATGGTAAAACTCGACTTGTTGAGAATTTACATGAGGTTTATCCTGATGATGAAGTTAAGAATTTGTATTATCATCTAATTGATTTGTCTAAAATTGCCTTAACTGGTGATGAATTTAATGGACAAATTATTGTTAATGGGAATGAGATTGATATTTCAGATATTCTTTCTCTTTATGATAGTGATTCAGATAAGATTGATTTGTATGAAATTGCAGGTTTAACTTGTGATAGATTACGTCAAGCTCTTTCTAATGAATATAATGTTTATTGGGAGAATCTAATTGGTCGTTATTATAAAGATTGTATTATTATTACTTCTAATGTAAAAGATGAAATTGCATTAAAAGTTAATAATACAGACATTCCTGTTATTACTTATAATACTACTTATGACGAGTTCATAAATGTAGGAAATAAGTTTTCTGAAAATGATTTAATTGCTACCGAAAATATTCGAGCTACTCTAAATAACTTCTATGGTAATAAAAATAGACATCTTAATCCAATAAGTGAACTTGTTGATGATAGGTTGTTTGTTTATTACGGTGATGATTTTTGTGTTGATGCGGTTAAGATTTCATATATTAAGAAACCACGTCTTTTTAATATTGATATTAACCAAATGTCAGATATGGAAGTTACACCTGATTTCATAGATAGTGTAGTTAGCGATATTCTTCTTGTTCTTAAAGATGACAGTTTTAGTGCTGTTAAACAACAATCAAATTTAGAATAGAAAATGAAAAGTGTAATTGTCGCAAATGATTTTCTGACAACACTTGCTAATAATGATGTTAGCAAGTTGACTCGCGGACAAGCTGTTCTTCTTAATTCGGCTGGTAAAGTCGTTGCAGCTGCTTCGGATGTCAAGGATGACGAAATGTTGCAGTTTGTTCTTGGTCTTGGTGATGGCAAGGTTAAGCGCGGCGTTTGGATTAATCCTAAGTGGTCGAAGCAACATAAGGAAAAGTATCTTGCTCCTGCTGGTAAAACGTATAAGTTTACGAATCTCGTAGCTAATCGTGGTATTGGTTATCAAGGTTTCGATGCTGAGGTTATTATCTCGTGTAAGCCTATTAATTCTTTTGGTGGTTATCCTCTGGAAGTTTACAATGCCAGCGTAACTATCAACGGAATTGATGAAGCAAGTGCAGATATTATTGCTCGTCTGAAAGTTGAAGTTGAAAAGACTTTGACTAAGATTAATGCTCGCTTTGGTGCTGATAGCATTACGATTGATGATTTCACTGAAGCAAGTGTTACGTTCACTGGCGCCGCAGGTTTTGAGTATTATGTAACGTTTGATGGTATTCTTCGTGCTACGCTTGAAGAGGGTACTGAGAATCAAACTCCGGTTGGTACTTATGACCAAGTTGCTAAACTTGAGAAAGAAGCAGATGTTGCCGGCGTAGGTTATAATCCTAATTTCAAGGAATATGACCGTGTTTATGGTGATATTTTTACAGCTACCGAGGGTGTTATGTATGACACTTATGTAATTACTTCTCGTGCTGATTTCACACATCCCTTTAATTTACATACAGAGGGTTTACAGGTTACTCAATTTATTGCTATTGACAATACTAAGAGTACTGCAATTACTGCACTCGAAACAGTATTGGCACTCATTAAGTAAGAAATTGATTTGTTAAAAATGTAACCACAAGGATAACTCCTAATGCTATTAATTGTGGTGTTAGGAGTTATTCTCTTAATGATGCTAATGTTATGTGACAAGTGGGCGTGCAACCTCCTGCCCCACCGGGGAGCGAGGCCGCAGGCCGAGCCATACAAGTTGCACCATTATTATTATTAATCGTCATATAACAATAAATACGATTAGTATTATGATAAAGAGAATATGGAATAAAATAACTACTTTTTTAAGTGGTTATTATTCAGAACATAAAGACGATATTATTATTGGTTTCGTCATTGCTACTATTGTAGGTATTTTATTTAAGGCTACTGTTGCTACTTGGTTTATGAGTTTATGGATTACATTAGCTTATCAAATCATTACTTGTGGTATTCAAGCTGCAAGAAAAAAAGCAATAACTGGTCTTAAAATTCATCCTATTATTATTAACTTTGTAGTTGGAGTATTTATTTCGTTATTGTTCTTGGTATGGCAGTAATTAATCTTCGAAATGTTGTAGCGCTCGGTGTACTTGAAGATGGTGTATATCCGAGTGTTTATAATGGCCAAACCGGAGAATATATTGGTACAGTAGATGGTGAAGGTGCTGGTGTTAAAACAGTTCCTACATTATATATGTACTATCGAAAGAACGGCCACCTATATTTATATAGGACAAAGGAGAGGATTGAAATAGACTTAACTAATGTAACTGCTTACGATAATAGTGCTCTATTTAAGCTAACTGAAAAATCTGATATTAGTTCTGCAAAGATTACCGAGTTTGAATCTCGAAATATTGATGTAGAACATTATGAATATAAAGTTCCGTGGGTTAAATCAACTCAACAGTATCTTTATATACTTGTACCGATTGTTCGTTCTATACATACAATTACAGTACAAGGTATCATAAGTAATCAGATATTCACTCTTACTGGTATTTATGTTCATGAGGGTAAATCTTGGTGGATTTATCGGACGAATGTAAAGACCAATTTTGATTTTAATGATGCTGTTAATGAGATTCTTGATGTTCAAGTATATGTTCGTGAGCTTACAGCTGAGGACTTAAATCCTGTTGAACAACTTACAAAACTTTTATTTGAACATATTAATAATAAGTTTAATCCTCATGAGGTAACAAAAGAACAAGTTGGTCTTGGCAATGTTGATAACACTGCCGATATGGATAAACCTGTATCTCGACCTCAAAAAGAGTACATTGATGCTCTTGAAAATAGGGTTAAAGGTTGGTTCAAACAGTTGAATGTTTGGATTAACAATCATGTTGCAGAAGTTAATAAGAAGTTTCAAGATGTTTGGGCTGCTATAAACAAGAAACTTGATAAAGAAGATTACGAGAATGATAAAGATAATTTCAATGCTCATATTCGTAATTATGATAACCCTCATAGAGTTACTGCCGCACAAGTTGGTTTACCAACTGCCGCAAGTGACATTGAGAAATTAAAACAAAAAGCTCAAGAACTTCAAGGTTTGCTTATTAATAAGCAAGATAAAACTTCTGAAGAACTTGTTACTGATAACAAACGTATTGTAGATGCTATTAATGAGATCTATGGTATTGTTGTAGAACATAATAATCATGTTCGTAGCAACAGTATTAATCAAATTGAAGTTACAAGTGAGATTCCTACTAAGTTTGAAGATGGTACACTTTGGATTCGTATTCCTCGAAATGAAGAAGATTATATAACAATTAAGATTGAAGCTGTTCCGGTTGATTCTACTATACGAATGATTAATTCGGAAGGTAAAGAATCAGCAGGTATTGGTAGTGCAAGTCTTGAATGTTTAATTCAAAGTCGTTTACATTATATTGTAGAAAAAGAGAATTACATTACAAAAGATGTTTATGTCGATGTAGGTGTTGAAGATACGACAATCAATGTTGTTCTTACACCTAAGACTAAAAAGACATTAACTGTAAATGCAACTCCTGATAATGCTTTAATTGTATTTACTGATAAACCTTCTAATGTAATTATTGCTCAAGGTACTGGTACTCTTACATATGAAACTTATGACCCGCGTGATATTTTAATTCAAGTTGGTGCAAGTGGATATGAAACTTACGAAGAGCGTATTACGTTAGATGAGAATATAGTTCGTAATATTACTCTTACAGCTCTACCAGTTGAACAAGGTGCTGTAAGTCTTACGGTAGTCGATAGCGAAACAAAGGCCAAAATAGCCGCATATGTCTATGATAAGGACACGGGTGGTATATTAGGTCAAGTCACAAAAGATATGCCGCTACAACTCACCGGAGATGTCAATACGAGCCGAATTTTGAGGTTTGTTTCGTCGGGTTATATAGAGGTTGAACAACTGGTAACTTATGCAATTCCTACCGCAGAAGTTACTGTTGAAATGGATAAAGTTCCAGTTCAAACTGGTACTATCTATGCAACTGCTGTAAATACTGAATCTACTGCTTTAGACGGTGTTACGTTTGAGTATAGGCTCAGTACTGAAAGTAGTTGGAAACCTCTTGGTAATGATGAATCGATTACTGGTAAATCTGAAGCTGTTACTGCTCCAGTTGGAACAAGTGTTGATTTCCGAGCTTCTAAAACTGGTTATATAACTAACACTGGAACTGGTACGATTAATTCTACTGGTGAACATAGTGTTACTATTGTACTTGAAGAGGTTCCGCCTGAACCTACTACTAAACAATATTATATCCATGCTGTAACTGAGGAATCTGTTAATATCACAACAGGTGTTCATGGTTATTTATGGAATAATAATAGTTGGGTTGAACAAACTTTACAAGGTGGAGCAATGGGATTTGCTTATACTGGTGAACCCGGAACTTCTATTCGTGTTAAGTTTACTGCTACCGGATACAACGATACTGAAAAAGATATTGTTTTAGAAGATGGTAGTACAGAACCGATTGATGTTAAAGTCGTAATGACAGAGGAAACTCCTCCTCAACCTACAACTAAGGAATATTTTGTATTCGCTGTTACTGAAAAGAACGCACCAGTTGAAACAGTTACTGCTGCTTCTGTATTAGTTGATGGTGAATGGATGCCTCAAAATTTACGAACTGTTGTAGCAAGTATCGGATTTAACTATACTGCTATACCGGGAACTGTTATTAAAGTCAAATTCGTTGCTACTGGATTTATTACTGAAGAAATTGATGTTACTCTTCAAACTGAAAGTGATGAATCTTTAATCGTACCTGTTACTCTTCGTTTTGAGGACGGTATTGATTATATGCAAATCGAAGGTGACGGTACTAAACATCCTATATTTAGAGTTGGTAATGTCGAATCTAATTAACGGTTTAATGATATGAAAGAATCAGTAATTCGTAAAGTATTTTGTGCCTTAAACTGGCCTCCGAAAACTGGTGCTTTTCAGAAGTTAATTACTTTTGTAGTTGAAGGTTTAGCCACTAAGGCTGAATCTTCAACTGTTCAACAATTACAAACAAAAGTAGAAACTCTTGAAAGTACTGTTAATACATTACAAGAAACTATTACTACTTTAAGTGGTAAAGTGAGTACATTAGAGAGTAATTATACTTCTTTGGAAGGTCGTGTAACTGCTCTTGAAACACCGCAAGGTTAATATTAATCTACAACTATGGCACAACTTAATCTTCTTGAACGAGCTACGGAAGCTGTCGTAATGCTTAATGGTAATCGTCGGCAGGTTCTTGATATGTGGCTTAATGGTAAAAAAGTTTGGCCAATAGATGAACCTGTTGTAGAATTAGCTGTTGATAAAACTCTTGTTATTCTAAATAAAGATAATAATTATCATGAAACCATAACTGTTTTCGCAAGTGATACAGCTGAATGGGAATTTGGTAATTAGTTTGTTATTATAGTTAATCAACCAAAAAAAAACAAATGGCAACTATTCCGAGTTATTTATCATGGGTTCCTAAAACTGGTACTGGAAATGCACAGATTAAGATTAATTCTGTGAATCCTTATACTGGTCGTACGGATAGAAGTACTTCAGTTCCCGGTAAGATTGTCGGAAAGTCTAACTCAGTTACAGTCACGGTTCTTGAAAAGGCTGCTGATGAATTTATTACTCCCGATGGTTTAACTATTAATGTTGCTAAAGGTGGTGAAACAATTCATGTAACTGGTAAGTCTAACTCGAAACTTCTTACGTTTACATGGAAAACTAACTTCGGTATTGCAAATGTAACATCATTTAAAGTTAATGGTAGTACAACAGCTACTTCTGGTACTGCTATTACTGGTGACCCCGGTGCTACTGGAGAATATACTTATGATGTTACTATTGTTGTACCGAAGAACGAAACGATTGAAGCTCGTTCTGCAACTCTTGAAATCAAGGGTGAAGGTACGAGTGTTGTTAAAACTATTACTATTACTCAGGCTCTTGGTGACAGCTATCTGTATCTCAATTCGCAGGGTACAACTACCGCAACTGTTACTATTCCGAAGGGTGGTGGTGAGCAGACTCTGAGTGTTCTGTCTAATGACGAATGGACATTCGAACCTGCTGAATAAATTAATTAATCATTTATGAGTGTTATCACTAATAAATGGAATGACGGGAGTGGAGATTCAATTAATATTGAATCTCCCTCTTTTCAAGGAAATCAGACTGTTAAAATTTCATCACCTGTTCAAAAGGGTACTTCTAAAAGAAGTATGAAGTTTATTGGAAAGTGTAAAAAAGATTCCAGTAAACAAGTTATTCTTACTGTTGAACAAGAAGCATCTACTTATACATATGATTTAACGTTAAATAGTGATAATACTGAAATTGCCGCAAAAGGTGGAACTGCAACTATTACAGCTGTACTTAAAACATATCGTAATGGTAATTTAGTTAGTACAGATAATGTTACACCAGTTCTATCAGGAAGTGCTACTGGATTTTCTATATCTGGTACTACGGTTACTGCAAGCAATCGAACTACAACAGTTGGTAGTAAGAGAAGTATAGTTGTAACTGGTAAATATTCAAATACATTTGATGGCCAAACAGTATCATCAACTATTACTATTGATCAAGAAGCCAATATGGCTTCTTATGGTGCTTTAGAAGGTGGTTCACTTTCAGCATCTGATATTCCTGCAAGTGGTGGAACATCTTCGACCAGTATTTCTAATATGTCGCAAACAATTAGTTATACATCTGGTTCGACTCGTGCTGGTACAGTTACTTATTCAAAAACAAGTGAAATTACAGTTTCTTCTCTTGGAACCACAGTTAAGGCAAGAACTAAGGTTGGACAAGTTACTGTAACTTATACTGGTGAGGGTGGTGCAACTGCCAATAAAACCGTTGATATTTATCAAGCTGAAAATAAAGTAACTAATAGTAATTACAATCCTCGAATTACTGCTTACGGAACTCCTACTATAAGTATCGGTAGTGGTTTAACAGCGGCTGGTGGTTCTGCGAGTGTAAGTGCTTCTGTTACTAATACTGAAACTTATAATACTTTGTATAGTTCGGGTGCTACTGGCCCGAATCAAACACGAAGTGTTGGTGGTAGTCTATCAATTTCTATGACTGCTAACGGTAATAGTAGATTCACTTTATCTGAAAATACGATTATTCATAGTAGTATGGGAACTAATGAAACTACTGATACTATTACTATAAAAGCTGTAAATGACGGAGATAGTTCTAAATCAGCTACGGCTTCTAAAAGTATAACAAACAGTAAAACTGTTAAATCTACTTCTGGTGGTATTTATACATATGGTGATGTAATAGCTGGTACAGTAACAAATGGTATTATTCCTGCAAGTGGTGGTTCTGCTATTGCTACAGCTGGAAATGGTACTCAAAGTTGGAACAAGTCTGCTACTATTACTACTTACCAATATGATTCTGGTTCTACAAAAGATGTTACAACTGAAAATGCTTCGAGTGGTGTAGATGAGGTTGTACCAAATGTTGCATATATTGAAGCTACTGCATCTTCAAAAGGAGCTACTGTTTCTTCTCAAACTACTGTAAAAAGTCAAATTGTTATTTGGTTAGCTAATGATAAATCTGCAATTAGAATAATGTATATTTATCAAGCGGCCAATGAAATTGTTTCTTATAATTACACAGAATGGAAAATTGTTCTTAGAGCTAATCCTACAACAATTTCAGCATCTGGTGGAACTTCACAACTTACAAATAGTGCTATACGAGATAGAATACCTGTTTATACGTCAGGTGCTACTGGAAGTAGTACTAGTGTATCTTCAATTCCTTCATTGAGTATTAGTGGAGATGGATTTACATTAGCTAATAATATTGTTACAGCATCTAAAAACAATGTTGGAGCTCGAAGTTGTACAGTAACAGCATCAAAAGAAGGAGCTGTTTCACAAACTATTACTATTACTCAATTAGCTGGGCCTGATGGTATTGGTTATATGCAGATTGAAGGTAATGGTGTTGACCACTATATTTTCCAAGTTGGTCGTACGCCAAATACTCGTTCTAATGATGTTCAAACTTTATCAGAAGAACCTGCTGAAGTTGCAACAGAAACTAAATCTGAAAGTTTGTTTGCTAAAATTAAACGTATTGTTACTAATCTTAATTAATCAAAAATTATGGCTTTATCCAAATCTGCTTTGAAAGCAAAATTTGTCACTGGTGCTATACCAACTCAAACTGATTTTGCCAACCTTATTGATAAAATTCCCGTAGGGGGGGGGTCAAATAAAGACACTACTTTAACTACTTTTGATACTGAAAATCCTTATGTAAGGGGATATCGTTTTATTGTTCTTGATGATTCTTTAACATATCTGATATTTGGTTTATATAATGATACTGAAAGAGTTATACTTCCTTATATAGTAATTAAATGCCATACAGCAAACCCTATCGAACATAGTAAATCTATTCCAGTTACTTATGCAATACTTACTGGAAATCAAATGATGGATTGGTATCTTGCAATGGGTGCTCAATTGCATGAAGTTGATGATGCAACTCTTATTAATAATATGCCATCTGATTTGGTTTGGAATCCTATCAATAGCAATCCGAATGTTCGTGTTGTAGTAGATGGTAATAGTACATTTATTTTACATCCTGTTAAACAAGAAAATAACTGGTATGTTGGATATGCAATAGAACAGGTTGTTAATATAGGTCAAGGCAATGCTGTATATCGTTATCATCCTAATAATAATTCTTCAACTATTTGGAATAATGATGATAGTACCATAATTGCAGATTTAAGAAATATAAGCAAATTCAATAAAAAAGCATGGTAGATTCTAACTGAATAAATATCAGAGTCTACTATTATAACTAATAATTAACTTTAATATTTATTCAATATGGCAACTAAAAGTCAGCTTAAATCATATTTTGAAACAGGTAAAATACCTACACAAGCTCAGTTTGGTGAGTTAATTAATTCTTTTATAAATATTCCTTCTTTAAATACTGAGGATCGTGGTAATCAAAATTTATTTTTTGGTAATGGAGAAGAGAATCCTTATATTCAAGGTGTTAGAACTGTAAGTAAAATCGTTAGTACTAACGTTATTACTATGTTTATTTTTTCTACACATAATAATAATGATAATGCTTCTTCATTCCCTTTATTTATTCTTAATAGAACAAGTACAAGAGCTGCAAGTTTAAATAATGCACAAGCAACATTGAGATATTGTATTCCTAATAAATTAAATATTGATAATTTCGTTATGCATGGTTTAGATTGTGATAATTCTACTGATGATGAAATTATAACAGAGGTTAGTGGTTGGGAATTTAAACCATTTGAAAAAGATAATTTTAATCATAACATATTAAATATATGTACTAATATAAGTGGTACATTTAGTACATTTGTATTTAATTTAGCTGATATCAATGTTGCAGGAAATTCAAAAACATTACCAATTGAATTAATGATTATTATTGATGATAATTCAAGATTTACAGTAGACGGTCCATATTATATTAAAGATACTTCTAATGAGAATTCATTTTTAATGGAGTGGGATGCTCTTACATCATTACTTAATAAATCTTATGGTACTATAACTACTACTAATAACATGGTAGTTACAAAATGTAATAATATTAAAAACAATTATATGGAAAAACGTTAATTGCTAAATATATTAAATCATGAAAAAAGTCTATTGTAAATTCCTACCATTTAAAGGATATTTATGTATGACAGTATTATGGTGGTTAATCATACGAACTGAATACAAAGATAAAATTACTGAAACTGTTGAACAACATGAAACTGTTCATAGTTATCAACAAATTACTCTTTTTATTGTAGGTTTGTTGGTTAGTATCATATTAAGTCTTACTACAAATTATTCTTGGTGGTGTTTATTGTTAACTCCAATTATTCCTTTAATTGCTTATGTGATTAGTTGGATAATTGAAATCATATTACCTCCTTATAATCGAGCTTATAAAGATATTTGTTTCGAAGGTGAAGCAAGAGCTTTAGAAAGTGATCCAAATTATAAGAAGAAATTGTTTCCTTTTAGTTTCTTAAAATATATTCCAAATAAGAAATACGGAGGTCGTTAATTAAATGGATAAACTAATAAGTAATTTCATTGAGTTATTCAACACGCATTTCGATTTATCTTTTATGCTTTGTGTGAATATACTAACGTATATTCTAATTAAAGTGATTGATGATTTAAATGGTGATAAAGTTGTTGGCACTTGGACTAAACGATTGGTTATGTTAATTAGTTGTTTTGCTATTGCCGCAGGATATATAGTAGGTGGATATGAAAATACTACAATTCTTATTAATTCTGCTATTCTTGCACCAGTTGCTTGGAGTTGGATATTCAAACCGATTCTAAAAAAGATTGGTGCTGATTATAAACAAAATCATTAATTAATTAAAATGATTACTACTATGGCATGTGGTGGAAAGAAAGGTGGTAAAAAGACCACTGGTAAGAAAGTAAAGAAATAAATTGTTAGTAATATAACAATTTATATTGTTAAAGATTGAATTGAAATGGTAAGAGGTGTTACTAATGTAGCACCTCTTTTTTATAGTGAATATGGTGGGAAATCGACTATTTTAACGTATATTTGTTAGTAGCCCAATATAATATACCTATTAATATTAATCCTCTTATACGCCTACCTATGTTCGATTATACAGCTATTATAGTAGCTATAATAACATCCATAAGTACGATTGCTGGTATTTATCTAAAAGAATGGTTATTCCCTAAACGTAGAGAACAAAAACTTACTATTGAAAAAAGTAATTGTTATATAGAACTTGATAAGATATGTGCTTCTATTCGAGATACTATTCATGCTAATGCTGTTTATATTGCTTATTTTCATAATGGCGGTCATTTCATTAATGGTGTAGAAATGGATAAATACACTGTTGTTGGTGAAGATTATGATTGTTGTATAGTATCTTATAAGAAATCTTTTAAGGATATTCTTGTTAATAATTTTCCTTATTTATTTCATAATCTTCTTGTTAGAAATCGTCATTATTGTAATGATGTTAGTAAACATAAGTTTCAAGATAGATGTTATAAAGATGAACTTGAAAGTAGAGGTATGAAGTCTGCTTATACTTTTCTTATTAAAGACCCTATTAAAGAAACACCTATTGGTTTTATTTCTCTTGAATATAATATCGTAGAAGGATTTAATCCTGATGATGAAAAATATATTTGGAAAAAACAAAATACTATTGCTAATCTTTTGAATCTAAATAAGTAAGATATGGGAACACTTAATCAATATGCAGCTCGTATTGCAAACATGGTTAATCAACCTAATAATCACGAACTTAAAGAACGTGTTAAGGATATGATTAAAACTATGTTTGCAAATCGTATCCGACAAAGCGTTGAGAAAAATGGAATAGATGATATTCTTAAACTTACTTTTATTGCTCCTGTTGAAGAGTTGAAATATAGTGATATTCTTCCTACTGAATATCGAGTTGCTAATAAAATTAGATTGTTAGGAACAAAGTACAAAGTTCCTACACCCGTGCGCATACAAAGTGATGCGCCTTTTGCGTTTGTAGGTGATACTGTTGGTAATGGATATATGTATGAAAGTTCTATTACATCTCTTAAACTGCGTCAAAATGGGCGTCCAACCTGCTCTCCCACCGGGTATCCACGAGCTTATATTATATTAAACGGTCATATAATTATTGCTGAAAAAGTTGGTACAAAAGATATTGATGATAGACGACCAATTAATGAAGTAATGATTACAGGTATATTTGAAAATCCTGATGAAGTTCTTTCGTTCTTTAAGAATGAAGATGGTCAAGATATTGAATTACCTTTACCTAATGATATGCTTGAAAGTATAATTCAAGAAATACTTAAAACTGAATTTGGTATTTATCCTCAAGATTTGGATATTAAAACGAATAATAATAATCCTACTATTGCTCAACGTGGTAATGGCCAAGATTAATATCATGTTTCTATCATTATGGTTGATAACGAATATTATTGGAGAGATTTCGTTAAAGAAGTTCAAATACAACTTAATTCTTTAATTAAACAATTACATCTTGCTTATGAACGACGCAATGATTGTATTTATAATATCAAAGATAATCTTGCTAAATATCAAGAAGCCGGTGTTGATGTTTCAGTAGTATTCGATATTGATAATCGTAGCAAGATTTATTTTAATAAGAAACAAGATGCTCTACTTGGTACTAAACTAATGAGTTATATTCGTAGTTATAATTACTTAGTTTATGAACGTCTTGATAAACTTGATGATGATATAGAAACTCTTGCTGCTCTTAAAGAATTACCTTCTGAAATGTATACTTATATGCAAGATGAAGTTAATAATGAGATAGCTAATTTACTATGCAAAGGTAATAATTATTCTTTTGGTAGTTCCGTAGGTTACGTTTATGTTTATTATAAAAAGACGATGCCCGGTGATGTATGTAGTGTTGTCGATTGGGGTGCTACAAAAGACTTAAAAAAGAAATTGTTAGAACAAGGTATTAATATACGAACTGCTGATAATCCAAATGGTATTCCTTATTTCATATATTATGATTATGACTGGTGCATAAAAGCTGTATATCATAAAGTTAAAGGTCGAATACCGCAAAGTGTTTATTACAAATTCAAATTTGGTCACACAAGTAGTGCTTACGAGAATGGTGAAAAAACTATTGACAGAACACCTTTTGCAATGAAAGGTAAAACTGTTGATGAAATTGCAACAAATCGAAGACTTAATTGTTTCAATAAAATTCTTGCAATTTGTTTTAATCATCCTGACGAAGCTATTAAACTATATCGAAATAATCTTCCTAAACAAAATAATGCTTTATGATTGATAATAATATATTCATTAGTAGTGCTATATTAATTCCAGATATGTATAACGATTATAATATACAAAGTGATGATTTTGTAAGTCGTTTTCCTATTTGGATTGCAAATGCTTTGGAAGAACTCAAATTCATTCAAGCTTATGTTAATGTAGAAAAAGATATTGAATTTGATGACCATCGTTGTCAATTACCGTGGGATTTTCGTGGTGCAATTGATGTCATTATAAATAACAAAAAAGCTGTTCTTAAAAATTCAGCTGAATTTAACAAAGATACTATTACTGAAAAAGTAACAACTATTCCAACATATACTCCTTATCCCGGTATTCCAAATGCAGATATAACAAGTCCCGGTGATAAAAATGATAGTTTTAATCATGCTCCTGTTGATAAAGAACAACCTTATTATTACATTAGTAATAATTGGATTCATACTAACGTTGATTATGGAACTATTCATTTAAGATATAGAGCTTTACCTGTTGTTTATGACAGTATTATAAATATGGATGTTCCTCTTATTTATAATAATGGTCCTCTTAAAAAATATCTTAAACTTTATGTTCTCAAACAAATGTTATTAAGAGGTTATAAACATCCGGTTGTGAGTCTTACAGCAAACAATCCTTATACAAATCCTGCGATAGAACTCGATAGAATGAGAATACAAGTTCGAGTTTCTTGTAACAAATTTAGTAACGACCGTCGAGAGAATATTGCTACTATTCTTCGTACATTAGAATAATAGAAACTATGAAAGTTTTAGGTCTTGATTTAGATAATTCACCTCATATTGCACAAGATAAATCTTTGCGATATGCTAAAAATATAACTATTGATAACAAAGGTCAAAGTTATTTTAATGAAAGAGGATTTGATTTCATAGGTGGATTAGATGATATTCTTGAAAATCATCCGACAAATCGGCATATCATTCCTTATATTTATAGTGATGCCGATAATCACAAATATAATATTATAGGTACAATTCCAACTAATGTTGGTGTTGTACTTTTTTGCGTTGTAGAACATTGGAATAATGCAGATAAATCTGATTTACAAACTAATGACGCTATTATATATCTTAATCTTGATGATAATAATCCAACTGTAAAACGTTGTCTGTATAGTACATCTGGTGCATTTGGATTCAGTATTGATAGACCAATTCATGGAGATTATATATATAATTATAAAGAAAATTTGATTGTTACATTTACTGAGGGAACTGATGAATCAGCAAATGAAACAAGAATTATTAATCTAACTGACCCGTTTTATGATGGTAACAATGGAGATGATACTGCAATAGGATATGACATCACTGTTGATGAAGTTGATTCATTTAATCTTATTCCAAATGTTACTTATCCTGAACTTCAATTAGAAGTTAAAGACGGTGGTAATCTTAAAACTGGTGCTTATCAAATAGCAATTAAATATCGTCTTGATGATGGTACTTATACAAACTATTCTCCTTTGAGTACATCACTCATTGTTTGTGGTAATTATGAAGAAGATTATGCGTTAGGTATCGAAATCAATAAGAATATTACTATTAGTTTTAGAAATAGTGGTATTAAATATAAACATTGTAGATTTGCTATTGTTTATATTACTGACGAAGCTCAATTATCATATGAAACAGATGATATTTCAATTAATGGTATAAGCACTACTCATATTGTAAGCGATGTTTCGTATTTATCTACTATAAGTCTTGATGATATTTTTATTAAAAATATATCATATATTCGAGATAATACTCTTGTTAATTTCAATAATAGACTTATTAGAGGTAATGTAAAAACTCTTGATTATAACAAACTTGATAGTGAACTTAAAGAATTTACAGAGAACAATCTCGATGTTCAATTAAGTTGGAATCCGAGTTCTTCTTATATTAATAGTACTCGACGTTATTTCAAAAGTGGTGAAGTTTATGTTCTTTATGCTGGATATTATGATTATAAAGGTGACCTTGTAAATATACATCATATTCCTTGGAAAGCTAACAATTATGATATTGAAGCATATCCCGTAGGTTCTACTAATCAAAATGCTCATAAAATTCCTTATAAATCTGAAAGTATTAGTAAGATTATAAGTCCGAGTTGGAAGAGTTTACCTGATATTGATGCTGCTGAACAAGTAGATGAAATTGCTAAAACTGGTGTTGGTAGTGAAAAACCTACAATAGCTCGTAATCGTTATTTTACTTTATACGGAGTTTCGACTGGACATACAACAGTTAAAGCAAAAGGTCGTTCTTTAACAAAAGGTAAACTGAAATTACCAAGTCTTCCATTACCGTATACAACTGAAGATTCTGAAGGTGGAGTTAATCCTTCTGATTATCAAGTTGTAGTATTGGAGATAACAAGTGAGAGTACATCAAGTCAATTAATTGGTGTTGAATGTAGTCCTACATTTGGTGGAAATAGTGTGATACCTACTGGTATAAATTTAACTACAAAAGTTTATGATGCTACATCGGTAGTTAAACAAATTGATTCAGAAGAATCTGAAGTTGAAACTGGATATTATGAAATTTCTGAATCTAATCTTTTAGCATCGGATAGTAAATCCGTATTTATTGGTAGTACAGTTAATACTAAAACTAATTTTGTAATTAATCTTGATGCAAAAGAAACTAAATATATTTTAATTGAAGCTCGATTAGGATATAAAGTTGATGGAACAACTGCTCCGATATTTAATTGGTTAACTCAATTATATTCTACTTCTTCTGAATGGAATCCTACTTATACATTAAGTCCTAATATTAATATTAAAGCTAATCTTGCTGGTAAAACAGACTTAATGAATAAATATATTAGTTCGATAGTTTATTTCTTTATTGAACATAATATTAATAACTCTAGAATTGTTACACAAGGTTTCGCAATGCGAGATACTGAAACTAACAATTTCGGTAAAAATCAAACTTATAAAAATCCTTTTGGTGGAGATAATGCAAGATTTTATACATTTGAATATCTCTATAATAAGATAAATAGTATTCGAGGTAAACTTAAACCTCTATACTTTGAAACTGATGTTCTTAAATTTGTTAAAAATGAAGAACTTGATGATGATATAAAAGTATTTCCAGCTAAATGGAAAGGTGAAGATTTTGATGGATTTGATACAAATCCTAATGAATCTGGAACTCGATTCTTAGATGCTGACATTAATAGTCTTACTATTGATACTTCTCGTGCAACTAAAGATGTTTCACTTGAATATATCAATGCTAATATTAGTTCTCAAAACAATATTGCTGGCGATAGTTATTATCGTATTGAAAAAGGTTTTGATGGATTTAATAAAGGTACAGATAATGAAGAATGGGCAAGAGGATATATTGCCGATTTAATTAATAATTCTGAAACACTTTATTCTGATGTTAATAATCAGAAACTTCAAATTGCATCTAATGTAATTAATATTAAAGGTTCTTCTGAAGTAATAACTTCTTTAGTTGGTGATACATTTATTGGATATATAACACTTCGAGCTACTGCTCCATCATCTGATTATCGTTATGGTGATGCTCAAGCAAAAGAATTAGACAGTAATGCTACTGTTTATCGTTGGATATTTACTGTCCCTCTTGAAAGTAAATTCAATATTCTTGCTCGATTCAGTGTTAATAATGTAGATAAATCTTTCAAATATCACGATAAACGTGGTAATGAGTTACGCGAATTTTATCAATTAAGTTATCAAGTTGATAATTTCATAAATAGTAGTGTTGGTAAAGGTTATTCTCCTGTTTACAATGAGAATGGAATTGAAACATTTACTTATTTTGAAGAAATTCCCGGAACTCAAGACCATCCTTATCGTATAATTCGTAGTCAATTACAGAGTGCTGAAAATGCTAATCTTAATTGGCGATTATTTAGAAGTGATGATTATAAAGATATGCCTTTTAATCGAGGTGAAATTATTGCATTAAAAACTGACAATAAAAATCTTTATATTCAACAGACATACGGTCTACACTTATTACAACTTCGTGATACACTTTCTAATACTGATGAAGGTACTTCGTATTTAGGTACAGCTGATATATTTAATATGGAACCTCAAGAGGTTACATATAGTCCCAGTGGTTATATAGGTTGTCAAAGTTATTTTGATACTCACGTTAATGTTATTGGTTATTTTGTTATTGATGCAGTTCATAGACGTATCTTTAATATCAATGGAGATAAAGTAAGTAATATGACTGCTCTTAATGCTCTTAAATGGTTTGACGGTAATCTTGTAAAAGATGTAATTAATCCGTTTAAGAATAATGGTAGAATTTGGGCATTTAATGAAGATACTAATATCTTATATTTAGTCCAAAATGTTAATAACAGACAATTCACAATTAGTTTTAGTCCTATTGTTAATGCTTGGATTTCATTCCATGACTATAATCCTATTGTAGGTATTACCAATCGAAATGGATTATTCTGGTTTGATAAACATGGCATTTATGCAATATCTAAAAATAATTATGGTCGATTCTTAAAAGATGATAATAATAATCAACTTGTTAAAGAATCATATATTAAATTTATTCTTAACGACAATAGTAGTTATAATAAGTTATTAAATAATATTGCTTGGAAAGATAGAGTTGATATTGTTAATAATTCATTACCTGCTATTAACGAATTTGAGAAAACTATTAATGCTATATTGGTTCATAATGATGACCAATGTACTGGTTATAAACTTGTTAAATTTAATGATATTTGGTATGATGGTACAACTGGTGTTAATAAAGTAAATCTTTGGAGATTTAATAATGTTAATGATATACACAAACAAATACCTTTTATGATTACTGATTTAGTTGTAGATGAATCTGCACTAAAACGTAAAGCTAAATGGTATGATATTAATAAATTCATTTGTCAATATGTTTATTGTATAATGAAGTTTAATAATAGTGATAATAACAGACTTTGGGAACTTATTGATGTTAATTCTGAATGGATTCTTGATAATCGTAATAATCAAAGGTAATTTGTAACAACTTGTGCGGCTCGGCCTTCGGCCTCGCTCCTCGGTGGGACAGGAGGTTACACGCCCACTTGTCGTGTTACTCAAACTTTTAATGGTATGTCTAATCGTAAAGTTAATCCTGATAGTCTTCGTCAAGTTACTCGTTATATTAATGAGTATTCTCAACATATTTGGGATAACGAATTGACTGGTGATAAAGAATTTGTTCGTGTTAAAGAAAATAATAAACTTAAAACTATTCGTTCACGTTCAAAAGATGGTAAATATTATTATCCTTATCCCTCATATGAAGGTGGTGATGATACTATTGGCCCCGGTTTTAAGTTAAATGATAGTTCTGATTTTACTAAATCTGTTAAATCGAAAGGTAAAGCAACAAGAAAACAAATTGATGCTGAATTGAATCGTCGTATGGCGAAAGCCTACAATGATGTTCGTAATATTTATTCTGAGAAATATGGTATTGATGATTTCAATACTTTACCTCAACCTATTGTTAATCTTATGTCTAATCTCGCATATCGAGTAGGTCGAACTGGTTTTAGACAATATAAGAAATTGTTAAAAGGTGCTAATGAACGTAATACAGATAGTATTATTAAAGAATATACTACTGGTAATAAAAGAAGAGATAAATCTGAATTAGAAATATTTAAGACTAATAGTTCTAATGACTATGATATGATTAGAAATAGATTATTTTCTAATTTTAATACTGATGATAATTCTGATAACTATGTTGAAGATATGAGTAAAACTAATCGTAAAAAATATAATTTCGGTGGTATTCGTTCAACACATGATGCTACCGCTGATTATTTAGGAATGGCTCGTGATTCTGGTAATAGATTTTTTGGTAATGCTATGATTGATATGTTTTATCATAGCGGAAAGAATGATGATACTGGAATCCCGGTTAAGAATTATGTAGATAAGTTAATTACTAACGATAAACTTATTTATGCAAATATGCAGAACAAAATCAATAATGAAATTGTTACTGCTCGTGGAGTTGCTCGTTGTGGTGGTCTTGTAAGACGTAAGCGAAAAGATTTCGGTGGCGTTATGTCTGGTAATGTTTATCGAAGTATTGTCGCTGGTAAAAACAATCGAGATTATTTTGATGGAGTAGGTGTTGGTCTAAAAACTAAATATTTAGATGATGCATATTCTGAAGGTGATATTGATTTGAATGCTCAAGGTATTGCAAAAGCAAATCAGTTGATGGCTCGTGATTCAGCAATTTATGTTAATATGCAAAATAAGATTAATAATGAAGTTCTAACTTCTCGTGGTATTACTGCTAAATTCGGTGGACTTGTTGGAACTCCTCGTAGAAAATTCTATTGGGGTGGAACAAGTATTAATGACCCCGGTAGTGTTCAATGGGGTACACGAGTTCAAGCCAGTGATATTGATGAATCTAAATATAGTGCAGACGGTGAAGGTATCGTAGGTGGTAGTGCTTTAAGTGGAGCTGGGACTGGATTGGGAATTGGAGCTGCTGTTGGTGGAACTGCGGCGCTTGCTACTGGTGCAGCCGCTGGTTCTTGGCTTGGCCCTATCGGTGCTGGTATCGGTGCATTAATTGGTGGCATCGTTGGTTTGTTTACTGGACGTAAGAAAAAGCGTCAAGAAGAACGTCGTCGTCAAGAACTTTTAGCTGAACAAGCTGAAATGGAACGTCAGCAAACTTTGGGTAATATGCAAGATAAAGTTGAAAATGATGTTGCAACTATTCGACAAAGTAATCTTGGTAATTACTCTGAAGGTACAGGATTTTATGCTAAATTAGGTGGAATGATTGGTCGTAGAAAATTAAACACTGGCGGCCAAGTAGTTCCTAATTCATCTAATAGTGTTGTTGCTTATGGTCAAACACATGAACAATATAATCCTGCTACTGGTGAAACTGGAATCATATATGGAGATTCGGAAATTGAAGGCGGCGGCGCTAAAAATGGTCGAATGTATGCTGGTGAAGTTGTTCGTGAAACTCCTGAAGGTGGTCAAGTATTCAGTGATACGATTAAAGTTCCCGGAACAAATCGTACTTTCGCTGATTACGCAAAGAAACTTACTGATATGAAAGGTGAAAAAGAAGCTCAAGTTATTCAAATTGCTGATGGAATTACATTATCTTTGTCTGCATTAGATAAAAGTAAAACTAACAAATTACAAACTGGAACAAATGTTCGTAATATTGAAAAGTTAGTTTATAGAATGAATAAAGCTCGTGGTGAATCTGAAGCTATTGATGCTAAAACAGAAGATTTGTTTGAAGCTCAAGAACTTTATGCTACTGCTTTAGGACTTCGTAATGATGCTCCGGTTATGCGTTGTGGTGGAATGGTAAGAAAGAAAAGACCTTTTGGTGGATATGTTTCACCTTATAGTCTTACAGGAGTTTCAGCTCCTAAACTTACTACTTTACCTCCAATTCAAACTACTGCAAGTGCTGGCGGTGGTTCTGCATTTAAGTTCGGATTTAATGAATTTGGACTTGGTATGAATCTTGCAAGTTCACTGTTTGGAATTGTAGGTAACGCTCTTAATACTCGTGCTAATCGAAAGGCTATTGAATTTGAATCCACACTTCATGTTCCGAAAGGTAATAAAGTAGATGCTGTTCAATATAGTACAGATTATGATATAAGTAAAGAATTACAAGAACTTGGTACACAAGAACGTAGAGCTGCTCGATATATTACTGATAACACAAGTAATGTTCAAACAGCTCGAAATAGTGTAGCAAATCTTGCAATTAATGCTCAACTTGCTCGAAATAAACTGTATGGAGCTAAGAAAGATTATCAACGTCAGAGATATGATTTGAATAGGCAAGAACGAGTTAATGCTCGAAATGCTAATAGTCAAATTATGTATCAAGATGCTATTAATGAATATAACAAAGCTGTCGGCTTAAATCAACAGTTAATGGCAGTCAGAACACAAGGATTACAAGGAATGTTGCAAGGAGTTGAAGGTCTTGCCGGAGCAGTTAATAATTATGTAAGTGCCCGCTTATATGAAAAGTTATGGCCTCGTGGAGTAACTAATCACATGAGAAGTGGTTTTGCTTGTGGTGGTCTTGCAAGACGTAAAAGAGCTTAATGTAGTGCGTGATATATCGGATTATTCTTTTATAGGATAGTCCGATATTCACGATTTTTTGTATATTTGTAATGATACAAATAGTGGTACAAACACGCGCGACAAGTGGGCGTGCAACCTCCTGCCCCACCG
>ULPP01007615.1_pt1 | contig 22606 bp, 19 predicted proteins | sample 1953531 | NCBI WGS metagenome assembly ULPP01 (sample SAMEA4835630, study PRJEB28245) | human gut metagenome | biome: gut microbiome; material: fecal sample | place: Denmark | collected 2008
AGCGACTGGTAGTAGTCGAAGTAGAGGTAGCTGTTCGGTGTCATCACCACGTCGTGATGCTGCTTTGCAGCCGCGATGCCGCCAGCCTCTCCGCGCCACGACATAACGGTAGCGCCCTCAGCGAGTCCGCCCTCAAGAATCTCGTCTCAACCGATTGTGTTGCGGCCGAGCGACTTTAGATAGTTTGAGGCGTGAGTGATGACGTAGCTCTGCAGACGCTCCTCGGCTGTGTGACCGTCCTTCGCCTCAAGATGCAGCTCCTTGATGCGCTCCTGACACTTCGGACACTTCTGCCACTGGGTCTTCGGACACTCGTCGCCGCCTACATGTATGTACTTCGACGGGAAGAGAGCCACAACCTCTTTCAGTACGTCGTCGACGAATTTCATTGTCTTGTCGTTGCCGGCGCAGAGCACGTTGTCAGACACGCCCCACATCTCCCAAACCTTGTACGGACCGCCGGTGCAACCCAGTTCTGGATAAGCCGCAAGGGCAGCCTGCATGTGTCCCGGCAGGTCGATTTCGGGCACAATCGTGATGTAGCGGTCGGCAGCATACTTCACGATGTCGCGAATCTCCTTCTGTGTGTAGAAGCCTCCGTAAGGTTTGCCGTCATACTTGCCCGTGTTGTGGCCGATGACGGTCTGTGTGCGCTTCGAACCAATCTCGGTGAGCAGCGGATACTTCTTTATCTCGATGCGCCAGCCCTGGTCGTCGGTGAGGTGCCAGTGGAAGCGGTTGATGTTGTGCAGGGCGAGTATGTCGATGAACTGGCGTATCTCGTCGGTGCTTACGAAGTGGCGCGACACGTCGAGGTGGGTTCCGCGGTAAGAGAAGCGCGGAGCGTCGACGATGTGAGCGCACGGGATGGTCACTTGTGCCGCCTTGCCGCTTACAACGGGCAGCGACTTGCGCAGGGTCTGTATGCCGTAGAACACTCCCGCTGCCGTTGCGCCGGCGATGCGTACGCTCTTGGCATCGATGTCGAGCTTGTAGCCCTCGGCGTTGTCTATCGACTTGTCGATTGTGAGCACGATGGTGGCAGCGTTCTTTGCTTGCTTTCCGATAACAGGGCGTACGCCGGTGGTCTGCTCGATATACGAAGCGAGCAAGGTGGCGTTGCGCTTCATATCGTTGCTTTTGCTTGCAACCACAATCGACGTCTTGCCGTTGAGGATGAAAGGCGCGTCGTTAGTTATGTCTACCTGCAGCGGTTGGGGCACGATGTTGAAGTCCGCAGTCTGTCCCGATGCGGAGCCGGGCAGGAGGAATGCCGATGAGACAATAGCTCCTGTCAATAGTTTCAGATTCATTGTATTGTTACTTTTGTTTTATTTTAGTAGAATTTGTAACGTTAGGATTTGTTTCCTTTCCCCTTTCATTCTCGTCGTAGGGATAGTGTCATTGGAAGTGCAGACCGTAGATTTCGTTCGGGTTCTTCCATAATATATATCAGTATTGCAAAGTTAGTGGAAATTGGGGACAATACAAAAAAAACGACAGCAATAATGCCGAAACATCATTGCTGTCGTTCCTTGTGATATCTATATCTTAGGAGGATAGGGTAGGCGTGCTATCCGTCTCCTCCTATGATTAAGTTCGATTAGATCTGCTCGCTCCAATCCTCCTGGCTCTTGCGAACGTAGGTCTGGTAGCGGAGCTTAGCCATCTTCTCTGCCTGGCTGAAGAGTTCGTCAGCCTCCTTCGGGAATGCCTTCTGAACAGAGAGGTAGCGAACCTCACCAAGGAGGAAGTCGCGGAAGTCCTCCCACTTCGGAGCCTTAGAGTCGAGTGTGAACGGGTTCTTGCCCTCGTCAGCCAACAGCGGGTTGAAGCGCCAGAGGTGCCAGTAACCGCAATCAACAGCGAGCTTCTCCTCGTTCTGTGAGCGACCCATACCGCCCTTACGCTTCAGACCGTGGTTGATACACGGAGCGTATGCGATGATGAGTGACGGGCCTGGATAAGCCTCTGCCTCGCGGATAGCCTTAAGTGTCTGAGCGTTGTCAGCACCCATAGCGATCTGAGCTACGTAGATGTAGCCGTATGTTGTCTGCATGAGGCCGAGGTCCTTCTTGCGGATACGCTTGCCCTGAGCTGCGAACTGAGCGATAGCGCCGAGCGGAGTAGACTTAGACGACTGACCGCCGGTGTTAGAGTAAACCTCAGTATCGAGTACGAGGATGTTAACGTCCTCGCCAGAAGCCAATACGTGGTCGAGACCGCCGTAACCGATATCGTAAGAAGCACCGTCGCCACCGATAATCCACTGGCTGCGCTTTACGAGGTAGTGGTCGAGAGTCTTGAGCTCTGCGCAAACCGGGCAACCCTTCTCTGCACCAGCAGCGATGAGCGGCTTAAGCTCTGCAGCAGCTGCCTTAGAACCCTCAGAGTCGTTCATGTTAGCCATCCACTTGTCAGCAGCAGCAACGAACTCTGCAGGAACGTGCTCGTCAGCCTTAGCCTCCTCGAGGAGGTGGCAGATGCGCTCCTTCATCTTCTTGTTACCGAGTACCATACCAAGACCGAACTCGCAGAAGTCCTCGAACAGTGAGTTGTCGAATGCCGGACCCTGACCCTTAGCGTTGGTTGTGTAAGGTGTAGACGGGATAGAAGCTGAGTAGATAGAAGAACAGCCAGTAGCGTTGGCAATCATCTGACGGTCGCCGAAGAGCTGAGAGATGAGCTTAACGTACGGAGTCTCACCGCAACCAGAGCAAGCGCCTGAGAACTCGAACAGAGGCTGAGCGAACTGAGAGTTCTTTGGGCTCTGCTTGATGTCTACGAGATCCTGCTTAGAAGCTACGTTGTGAACGAGGTACTCCCAGTTCTGTGCTTCCTTCTGCATATCCTCTGCGTCTACGTTGAACGGAACCATCTTGAGAGCCTTCTCGAGCTCGCCGGTCTCCTTGTTCTTCTTGCCCGGGCAAACGTCGGCACAGTTGCCGCAGCCAAGACAGTCGAGTACAGAAGTCTCGATGCGGAAGTGCATACCCTTGAGAGCTGCCGGAGCCTTAATTTCCTGTGTCTCAAGACCTTCGATGCCTGCAAGCTCCTCGTCGGTAAGAACGAACGGACGGATAGCTGCGTGAGGACATACGAACGAACACTTGTTACACTGGATACAGTTCTCTACGTTCCATACCGGAACGAATGCCTCAACACCACGCTTCTCGAAAGCTGCGGTGCCGTTCTGCCATGTACCGTCAACAGTGTCGTGCTTAACGAAGTCAGAAACCTTCAAGAGGTCGCCTGCCTGGCCGTTGATAGGACGAACGAGCTCCTTAACGAATGCTGGAGCGTTGTCTACCTTAGCCTCCTCGTCAGCGAGGTTTGCCCATGCCGGGTCAACAGTGAGCTGCTTGTACTCACCGCCGCGGTCAACAGCTGCAAAGTTCTTGTCTACAACGTCCTGACCCTTCTTAGAGTAAGACTTAACGATGAATGCCTTCATCTGCTCTACAGCGAGATCCAAAGGAATAACCTCTGTAATACGGAAGAATGCAGACTGGAGAATGGTGTTGGTACGGTTACCGAGACCAATCTCCTGAGCAATCTTTGTAGCGTTGATATAGTAAACTGTGATGTTGTTCTGAGCGAAGCAACGCTTTACCTTGTTAGGAATGAAGTTAACGAGTTCCTCGCCTTCGAAGATAGTGTTCAAGAGGAAGAAACCGTTCTTGCGCAGACCGCGTGTAACGTCATACATGTGGAGATAAGCCTGTACGTGGCAAGCCACGAAGTTAGGAGTATTTACCTGGTATGCGCTGTGGATTGGGCTGTCGCCGAAACGCAAGTGTGAGCAAGTGAAACCACCTGACTTCTTTGAGTCATAAGAGAAGTAAGCCTGGCAGTACTTGTTGGTGTTGTTACCGATGATCTGTACAGAGTTCTTGTTAGCACCTACAGTGCCGTCAGCACCGAGTCCGTAGAACTTAGCCTCGAACAAGTCGTCGCCGCCCATCGGGATCTCCTCTTCCTCAGGAAGTGAAGTGAATGTAACGTCGTCAACGATGCCCACTGTGAAGTGGTTCTTAGGCTGCGGAAGCTCGAGGTTCTTGTATACAGCGACGATCTTAGCCGGTGTTGTGTCTGAAGAACCAAGACCATAGCGGCCACCAACGATAAGCGGCTTGCGCTCGTCGTCGTAGAGAGCCGACTTAACGTCGAGGTACAGCGGTTCGCCCTCTGCGCCTGGCTCCTTTGTACGGTCGAGCACGGCGATGCGCTTAACAGTTGCAGGAAGAGCCTTCTTCAGGTAGTCTACTGCGAACGGACGGTAGAGGTGAACAGCAACCATACCTACCTTCTTGCCCTGCTTGTTCAGGTAGTCGATAGCCTCGCGTGCAGGCTCTGTAGCAGAACCCATGAGGATGATTACGTTCTCTGCGTCCTCAGCTCCGTAGTAGTTGAAGAGGTGATACTCGCGACCTGTGATCTTTGTCATCTCCTGGCAGTACTTCTCTACTACCTCAGGGATGCGGTTGTAGTACTCGTTGCAAGCCTCACGGTGTGTGAAGAATGTCTCCGGGTTCTCTGCTGTACCGCGTGTAACAGGGCGCTCTGGTGTGAGTGCACGGTCGCGGAAGCGCTTGATGTAGTCAGGATTTACCAACGGACGGATGTCTTCCATATCCATCTCTTCGATCTTGTGGTACTCGTGTGATGTACGGAAACCGTCGAAGAAGTTGATGAACGGTACTGATGTCTCAAGTGTAGCAAGGTGAGGAACTGCAGAGAGGTCCATAACTTCCTGCACTGAACCAGAGCAGAACATTGCGAAGCCTGTCTGACGGCAAGCCATAACGTCCTGGTGGTCGCCAAAGATACAGAGAGAGTGTGAAGCCAATGTACGTGCAGAAACGTTGAACACGCACGGCAGCAACTCGCCTGCAACCTTATACATGTTAGGAATCATCAGCAACAGACCCTGCGAAGCAGTGTATGTTGAGGTGAGGGCACCAGCCTGAAGTGAGCCGTGGAGAGCACCTGCTGCACCAGCCTCTGACTCCATTTCCTGGATAGAAACTCGCTGACCGAAGAGATTCTTACGACCCTTGGCAGCCCATTCATCTACATGCTCTGCCATCGGAGATGACGGAGTGATAGGATAGATAGCAGCTACTTCTGTGAACATGTAGCTCACATGAGCGGCAGCTGTGTTACCATCACAAGTGATAAATTTTTTTTCTTTAGCCATTTTACTAATTCTTTAATTAGTGAATACTTATAGTGGTTTTTAAACTTTTTCTTTCTAAGCCTTATTGGACCTTTCTTTATTAAGCCTTTCTAAGCCTTCTTAAGTCTTTTTACTTTCCCTTTTACTTTTTTACTTTTAATAGAGTAGTCCGAACACCCAGAGTGGAATTTTGTCTGCCTGGCCGATGTTGAGGTCGTAGGTGGCGTAGAGTTGTTCTGAGGAGTTGCGTGAGCGTCGCATGTGGTTGGCACTCGTAACGTGGAAGTGCTGCTTGTTGTCGATGATGTATGCGGCGTCGCGGTTGCCCTGGTTTACGCTGTGCTCTTTCCAAAGCATATTCACGAAGAACGTTTCCATCACTTCCTGACGGTCTGCCACGATGGGGTAGATGCAGTACATGAGATTAGGGTTGTACATCATCACCTTAGAAGGCTTCTTCGGGAACTCGTCGCCAGGATGATACATTATGTTTATCAGGCGTGCGTCAGATAGGTATTTGATGTAGTTCATCACTGTGGCGCGACTTGTCTCAATCTCTCCAGCCAAGTTACTGATGTTCGGCGCTTTCAGTCCGTCTACAGCAAGTAGGTAGAGAAGTTTCTTTATCTTTGTGAGATATTTGAGTTCGATTTGTTTTATCAGAAGAATGTCCACTTCAGTCATCATGTTCATCGTCTTGAGCAGATTCTCCTCAAAGTTGCGGTGTTCAAGGAAGAAAGGATAGAAACCATGATGAAGATAGTTGTCGAAGTTGTCGGCAATGTCCACCTTTCTTGCTATCTCGTTAGCAATCTCTACATGATTGGCGAGTATGTCGTCGAGTGTGTGGACGGGTATGTTGTTGCCGGTCTTTAGGTTCAGGTATTCTCGGAATGAGAATCCGCGCAGATTATAGCTCTTTACGATGCCACAAAGTTCGGGGTTTTCCTCCTTCAGTCGCATCACGCTTGAGCCGGTAAAGACGATTTTCAGGTTAGGACATTGGTCGTAGCACTTGCGAAGCTCGCTGCTCCAGTTCTGCTGTTTGAACACCTGATCGATGAGCAGCACCTCGCCGCCGTGATTGTAGAAGTCCATAGCAAAATCGGCGATGCCGCGTCCCTGGAAGTAGAAGTTGTTCATGTTCACGTAGAGGCAGCGGCGGTCGTTTGTGTCAAAGTTCTCCTTGGCATACTGCAAGAGGAATGTAGTCTTTCCGATGCCTCGTGTGCCCTTAATGCCAATAAGACGATCGCTCCAGTCAATCTCGTCCATAAGATTGCGTCTGACTGGTGCGTCCGTATGCTCTACGAGGTATTTATGAGTTTTAAAGAAAGCTTCCATTACCCTGTCCGTTGTTTCAGTTGCTTCAGTTGCTTTGAATGTTTTGCTATTTATTATATAGTCTTCTATAACTATGCAAAGGTAATATTAATTTCTTTATTTGCAAACTCTGTATTGCAAAAACTGCATTTTTTTTTATTTTTTGCATTTGCATCGTTTGCTGTGTGCTATAATGCGGATATGTAGCCGCTCGAATGTGAAATAAAAGTGGTATTTTTGCACTTGCTTACGAAGTAATAGAAAATCTTACGAAGTAATTAAAGATAATAACAGATGAAGTTACATATATTCAATCCAGAGCACGACATAGCTCTTGCTGCCAATCAGGAACGTTTTACAGCTCCTCATGCGGGTCGACGTCTGCGCACCGACTTAGGATTCATACCTGCTTTCTGGGCTTCTGAAGGCGACATGGTGCTTGTAGACGATGTTGAGGCTGCGATAGAAGCGCGTCGCCATCTGAGTAAGTTTGGCAAAGATGTGGTTTTCGTAACTTATGCCGACTTGAAGGCCTTTGCTTTTGAAGACGTGGAGAGTTTTCAGGTAGATCCGTGGGGCTGGGACCGCACGATAAAAGAACAGTTGCTGCGTGCGAACAGCGATTTTCAACCGTTTATGCCAAGCGACGACACACTTGCCGCCATTCGTGAGATGAGCAGCCGCCGCTTCGCTGCAGAACATCTTCTGCCTCTGCTGCGTGAAGCAGGCGAGGAAAAGACCGTAGGCGAAGCCCACTACTGCACAACGATGGAGGTGGTGAAGCAGGCAATGGCGCAGAACGGCAAGAGCGTACTCAAGTCGCCCTGGAGCAGTAGCGGTAGGGGAGTGCGCTATGTAGAGACTGCTGCACCCGACGCGCATCTCGAAGGATGGGCTGCGAATGTCGTAAAACGTCAAGGCGGCATCATGGTAGAGCCACTATATAATAAGGTGTACGACTTCGGACTGGAGTTCTTCAGCAACGCCGACGGCACGATCGACTTTAAGGGAATTTCGCTTTTCGCCACACGCGGCGGTGCTTACTTAGGCAACATACTTGCTACCGAAGCAGACAAGCGCGAGATGCTTTCGCGTTATGCCGACCTCGCACTTGTGGATAGCGTCAGCGAGCACATCTGCAATATTCTTTCAGCTCATTTCAAGGGCGTGTATGAGGGCGCTTTCGGCGTAGACATGATGGCTGTAGCACGCGAAGACGGCGATGGCTTCATGCTTCATCCGTGCGTAGAACTCAATCTGCGCCGCACTATGGGACACCTTGCTTTGGCTCTTACGCCAACCATTGCCGAGCCACAGCGCATAATGAGCATCAGTTATGCCGACAAGTATCGCATGAGAATACACGATACAGCCAAGAATTTGCTGAACACATCAATGGTAACTCCTTAGCTATTACACATATTTAAGATTTTATGTGTAGTAAATATTGGTGGTTTTTCTAAGAAAATCAGTAACTTTGCATACGAAAAACATATAAATATACATACGATGAAACAGACAAAGATTGTTGCTTCTATTAGCGATCGCCGTTGTGATGTCGAGTTCCTCCGCAAATTGTTTTTTGCCGGAATGAACGTCGTGCGAATGAACACAGCGCATGCGACGCCTGACGGGATACGTAATATTATAAAGAATGTAAGAACAGTTTCGCCCCACCTTGCCCTTATGATCGACACAAAGGGTCCGGAGGTGAGAACCACTGGCTGCGCCGAGCCTATAGAGTACAAGACAGGCGATGTCGTTAAGATATTCGGTCGTCCGGGTATGGATTCTTCGCACGACATCGTAAACGTTTCTTACATCGACTTTGCCAAGGACGTTAAGGTTGGCGACCATGTACTCTTCGATGACGGCGAACTCGACATGCTTGTTATAGAGAACGACGGACCGATGCTTGTGGCTCAGGTGCAGAACGACGGTGTGCTTGGTGCGCACAAGAGCGTTAACGTGCCGGGCGAGCATATCGCTCTGCCTGCCATCACGCAGAAAGACCACGACAACATCCTCCTCGCCATTGAGGAAGACATCGACTTCATCGCTCACTCGTTCGTGCGTTCTGCCGATGACGTTTTGGCGATACAGAAGATACTCGACGAGCACAACAGCGACATAAAGATCATCTCTAAGATTGAGAACCAGGAAGGTGTGGACAACATCGACGAGATTATCGATGCTTCTTACGGCATTATGATTGCGCGTGGCGACCTTGGCATCGAGGTGCCTATCGAGCAGATACCTGGCATCCAGCGCCAGATTATCCGCAAGTGCGTGATGAAGAAGAAGCCGGTTATCGTAGCTACCCAGATGCTCCACACGATGATCAAGAATCCGCGTCCTACACGTGCCGAGGTTACCGACATTGCCAACGCTATCTATTCGTATACCGATGCGCTCATGCTTAGCGGCGAGACTGCAAGCGGCAAGTATCCGCTTGAGGCTGTACAGACAATGGCTGCCATCGCAGAGCAGGCAGAGAAAGACCGCTCGGCGTTGGGCGACTACGACGTGCCGATGAACGACAACTGCTCGCAGCGCGAGTTCCTTGCGCATGCAGCTATTGAGGCTACTAAGAAACTCGGCGTAGCTGGCATCATCACCGACAGTCTTACGGGCGAGACCGTGCGCCACCTGGCTGCATTCCGCGGTCCGAACCCGATTCTTGCCATCTGCTACAAGGATAAGACTCAGCGCTGGCTGAACCTCAGCTTCGGCGTCATCCCCGTTCATCAGAAGGAACACGCACCGGCTGCATACATGTTCACAGCTGCTTTGCGTATGCTCAGACAGAAGGGCTACATCGGTTCTGACGATAAGATAGCATACCTTAGCGGTAGCTTCGGATTGGGCAACCCGACGGGCACAACATTCCTCGAAATAAATAAGGTAAGTCAGGTGTTCGACAAGTCATACAAGTTCCACTTGCCTAACAAAGAATAACAATAACAATAGTTATTTATAGCTGTTTGGTAAAACTAAATAGTGTTATCAAACGTGATAAAGTCATCGTTCGCGTTCGTAGTCTGATTGGACGGCGAACGCAAACCGATCGGACGGCGAACGCGAACGGTGACTTTTCTTTTACATTTAGCTGGTCGGCTAATGCTTTTTAGTTTCCTTTCCTTTTCTTTTATTCCTCAATGGTCGAGATGCTGTTCTCGAATCTGTGTACGCAGCAGCTTGCTACCTCCACCGGCGCATAGAAGAAATACTTCTTGTAGTTGCGGAACGTCTTTCTCATAGCCTTCGAGTTGTTCGACACGAAGATGCCGGAATTATGGAACTGCCATTCGTCTTGCTTTATCACGATAGGTGCGTCGAGGGCTTCGATAGCCATGTCGTAGGCTTGCGGTGTGACGCTGGTTATGAACGGAATCTCGTCGAGCTCGAATCCGAGCGTCTGTATCAGAATGCTTGCCTCCAACTGTGCAATCTTTGCAAGTTGCAGTCGGCTGAGCCATTTCTCGAGCTTGATAAAATCGATCTTGTCACCGTCCTTACGCAGATAATCGCCGATGCGCACGATGTTTGCGAAGTGCAAACCGTTGGTAAGGATGGTCTGTGTGGTCTGTACGATGATGTCCAGGAAGTTTAGGGTCTCTATCGACGAGTCCTCGCTGAACGGTTCCGTCTTGCGTATCTTCTTCAGTCGGCTGTTCAGCAGAAGATTCTGCATTCTCGAGAAGCCAGCGTCGGGCAGATTCTGCAGTCCGCCCACGACAGGTATGTCGGCGCGGTCGGCAAAATACTCGCCCAAGCCGTGCGTCTCAGCCAGCTTAGCCAGTACGTTCCATTTGTATTTGGACATGGGCTCTATTTCTTCGCTCATTCCAAACACCGTATTTTGCAGAATACGGAAAAAGTTACGCTTTATTATATCCATATCAGAATGGTAAGGTGTTGAGATGGTGAGATGTTGAGATGGTAGGGTGTTGAGATGGTGTGGGGTGTTGAGATGGTGTGGTGTTGAGATGGTGTGGGGTGTCGAGGAATGTTAAGAGTATCTGCGTGGCAGACGGAAGATGATAGCCACAACTACGCACAGCGTCAGAGCCATGGGGTAGAACAGATATGGCATTATTCTGACGGGGTTCAGCTGTGTCAGTCCGGCAGCCATAAGCATCTGTGCGCCGTAAGGAATGAAACCCTGTGCGCAGCACGAGCACGTGTCGAGCAGACTTGCCACCTTGCGCTTGTCCAGTTCGAAGCGTTCGCTGATGCGTCGTGCGATGTTTCCTGTGGAGATGATAGCCACGGTGTTGTTGGCTGTGCAAAGGTCTACGATAGCCACCATGAGTCCGATTACGGCCTCCGCTCCGCGTTTGCCTTTTATGCCCGCCGTTGTCTTGGCGATGATGAAGTCGATGCCGCCCTTCTTCTGCACTATCTCGAACACGCCGCCCGCAAGCATTGTGATGATGATGAGTTCGCCCATAGAGAGAATGCCGTCGCCCATAGAGTGGAACCACTCGAATACGTCGAAACTTCCGTCGAGCAAGCCGATAACGCCGGTGATAGCCAGTCCGATGGTGAGCACCAGCATAACGTTCATGCCGGCGATGGCTGTAGAGAGAACGGCTATGTAGGGCAGAATCTTCAGATAGTTGATGCCGTGCACATTCACGAGCGGTTGCATCTCCTGACCTAAGAATACGTATAAGGCGAGTGTGATGATGGCAGCCGGCAGCGTGATGAAGAAGTTGACGCGGAACTTGTCGTTCATCTTGCAGCCCTGCGTGCTTGTTGCGGCGATGGTGGTGTCGGAGATGAACGAGAGGTTGTCGCCGAAGAACGCTCCGCCTACAACTACAGCCGTCAGCAGCGCCACGTCGAGCAGCATGGTCTGTGCCAGTCCGGAGGCGATGGGTACAAGAGCCACGATTGTTCCGACGCTCGTGCCAATCGACAGACTGATGAAGCATGTGGCAATGAACAGTCCGGGCAGCACCATATTGCTTGGCAGCAGCGAGAGCATGGTGTTCACTGTGGCGTCGACGGCTCCTATCGCCTTTGCTGAGTTGGCAAAGGCGCCAGCCAATACGAATATCCACAACATCGTCATAATGTTCGGCGAACTGGCTCCGCGGCTGAATACCGCAACGTTCTTCTGTAGGTTCTTGCCGCCTGCTATAGCTACGGCGTATATGCCCGAAATCATGAACGCTACGCTTATCGGCACTTTATAGAAGTCGTCGGCTATGATTGATGTTACAAGATACAATGTGATAAAAACCAAAAGAGGGCTTATCGCAAGAACTCCTTTTAAATTGTTCATGTTTATTTTTATTGTACTTAGTTTATCCTTTTAATGTACTTAGTCTTTTCTTTTTGTCTTGGAACTGTGTCTTTGCCGTTTAGAGCTGTGTACGGCGGTAGAAGTCGACGTTCTCTTTCGTCAGAAGCTCTATAGGCATGTAGTTCACCGGCTGCACCTTCTTCTTCAGCACGATGGCCTTGAACAAAGTGTCGACGCAGCTGTATCCCTGCTGGTATCCGTGCTGCGCGATGATGAACGACATGCTTCCCTGGCGCAGACACTCGGCGTTCTTTGCCACCATGTCGTAGCCCATAATCTGTATGTCGCGCATGTTGTTGCGCAGCAGGAATTCGCCCACGATGTGCGCCTTCGAGTTGAGTGTGATGCAATGGTGTATGCTTGGATGCTGCTCAAAGAATTCTTTCAGCATGGCATCGTATTCGTTGCGTGTGCCTTTGAACGGCAGACACAGCTCCGTAATCTTTATCTGTGGGAAATGGTCATGCATATAATGGCGGAAACCTACTTCGCGGTTCACCTGCTGCTTGCTCGTCACCTTTCCGTCCTTCATCTGTTTCAGGAGCATTATCTCTTTCTCGTTGCTTGCGATGAGCATGAGCATCTTGGCTGCGAAATAGCCGCTGCAGAACGAGTCCTGACCGAAGAACGAGAGCGGCTTGAGGTCGGGCATGTATGAGTCGAGCATTACAAACGGAATCTGTCGCTCGTGGAGAATATCAGTGAATTGTCTTGTTATGTCTATTTCCTGCGGCACTATGATGATGCCGTTCGGGTTCGACTCGAGACATTGCGTGTAGCAGTCGACAAACGACTGGTTGTTGAAACGCTCATAGTACATGATCTTTACGTTGATGTTGAAGTCGCGTCTTACCTCGATGGCTTTCTTCACGCCTTGTTCTATCTCTTCCCAGTAGGCTTCCGACTCGTGCTGCGGTATGAGCGCATAGAACACGTATGTCTTGTTGTAAGCCAGGGCGCTTGCATAGACATTGGGCTGATATTCCATCTCCTTAAGAGCCTTCTCCACTTTCTCACGTGCCGGTGCCGACACATTCGGGCGGTTGTGTAGTACGCGGTCTACTGTTCCGACCGACACGCCTGCTCTTTCTGCGATATCCTTAATTCTGATTTTCTCCATTCTTAATGGTTGTGCGTTTCTTTAGAGTTTGTTATTATATGTATATGATTGGCACAATAGGATATTGCTCCAATCCGCATATTATGTGCAAATTTAAAAAAAAATATTGAATTATTCACTCGATAAATGTAACTTTATTGTTTCGCTTGAAGATTTTCCGATTTACATGCGCTTGTCTGATAAAAATTTTGTTATTTTGCATCGAAATTCGAAACGTGTCGAATGTATTTTAGGTTTTAAACACGATAAAGATGAAACTGTTCAGAAGTATAGTTGAACTTCAGAATGAGTTGTTTGAAGTTAGGAAGTCAGGAAAGAAAGTAGGTCTTGTGCCCACAATGGGCGCTCTTCATGAGGGCCATGCGTCGCTCGTAAAACGCAGTGTTGCGGAGAATGGGGCGACTGTAGTTTCTGTTTTTCTCAATCCGACCCAGTTCAACGACAAGAAAGACCTCGAGCGCTATCCGCGCACGCTTGATGCAGACTGCGCTTTGTTGGAGGCTTGTGGAGCCGATTATGTTTTCGCTCCGTCAGTAGAGGAGATGTATCCCGTAGAGGATAAGCGCCAGTTCGATTTCCCGCCCGTCACAACGGTGATGGAGGGTGCGCATCGTCCGGGCCATTTCAACGGCGTGTGCCAGGTAGTGTCGCGCTTGTTCTATATTGTACGTCCAGACCGCGCCTATTTCGGCGAGAAAGACTGGCAGCAGATTGCCGTAGTAAAGGCAATGGTGCGCTTCCTCAAACTCAATGTGCAGATTGTAGAGTGTACCACAATACGCGAGGCAGACGGTTTGGCTAAGAGTTCGCGTAACACGCTTCTCTCAGCCGACGAGCGTGCTATCGCTCCGCGCATCTACGAGGCGCTGAAGGCGAGCCGCGAGTATGCCAAGACACACACACTGGCAGAGACCCACGAGTATGTAGTCTTTACAATCAACGCCGTAGACGGACTTGAGGTGGAGTATTTCTCAATTGTCGACGGCGACACATTGCTCGATGTAGCTAATTGGGACGACAGCGCGTATGTAGTAGGCTGCATCACGGTTTATTGCGGCACGACCCCGATACGCCTCATCGACCACATCACCTATAAGAAATAAGATTCTCAGAAATATGATGATAGAAGTATTAAAGTCGAAGATTCATTGTGCGCAGGTAACACAGGCGAATCTTAACTATATCGGCAGCATCACCATCGACGAAGACCTCATGGATGCTGCCAATATGATTGAAGGCGAGAAGGTGCAGATTGTGAACAACAACAACGGTGAGCGCTTCGAGACCTACATTATTAAGGGCGAACGCGGCTCGGGCTGCATCTGCCTGAACGGTGCGGCAGCACGCAAGGTTGTTGTGGGCGACACCGTGATAATCATTTCCTACGCTCTCATGGACTTTGAGGAGGCTAAGACTTTCCGCCCCTCAGTCATATTCCCGGAGAATAATAAAGTGTAGAGTTTATGAGTTTTGAATTTTGAGTTTTGAGTTTAGAATTATTCAGTTTTGAATTCTGAATTCACAACTCACAACTCCTAACTCATAAATTCAAAATGCGCAAAGCGCACAATTCTTGCTCTGGCAAGCGGCAAAGCCGAGCGCAAAACTCAAAACTCAAAATTTCATTCATGCCAGATAATCCTACTACAAAACGCTCTTCGAAAGCTGCGCCAAAGGCTTTCGACAAGAACTACGGCCATCTGCAGCCGCAAGCCATTGACATAGAGAAGGTGGTGCTTGGTGCGCTTATGATCGATAAGGATGCGTTCTCTATCGTGTCTGAGACATTGCGCCCCGAGACATTCTACGAACCGCGCCACCAGAAGATATACAACGCCATACAGACGCTCTCGATGAACGAGAACCCGGTCGACATCATGACCGTAGTAGACGAGTTGAAACGTGAGGGCACTATCGACGACGTGGGCGGTGCGCCTTACATTGTCGACCTCAGCTCGCACGTGGCTTCTTCGGCTCACATCGAGTATCACGCCAAGATTCTTGCACAGAAGTTCCTCGCCCGACAGCTCATCTCTTATGCCAGCGTCGTTGAGACAAAGGCGTTCGACGAGACGCAGGACGTAGACGAACTGATGCAGGAGGCGGAAGGCTCGCTCTTCGAGCTCTCGCAGCGCAACATGAAGAAGGACTACACGCAGGTAGACCCCGTCATCACCCGTGCCATTGACATCCTTCAGAAAGCGTCTGCCAACGCCGGCGGCTTGACGGGTGTGCCTACGGGCTTCGAGAAACTCGACGAGAAGACGAGTGGTTGGCAGAGTTCCGACCTTGTCATCATCGCCGGACGTCCTGCCATGGGTAAGACTTCGTTCGCCCTTTCGCTCGCTAAGAACATAGCTGTCGACTATCATACGCCTATCGCTTTCTTCTCTCTTGAGATGAACAACGTGCAGCTTGTAAACCGTCTTATCTCTAACGTTTGCGAGATTCCGGGCAACAAGATGCTTAATGGTCAGCTCTCCGACGACGAATGGGAACGCCTTGACAAGAATGTGCGCAATCTGCAGGGCTCGCCGCTCTACATCGACGATACGCCGGGCCTCTCTATCTTCGAGCTGCGCACCAAGGCACGCCGTCTTGTGCGCGAGAAGGGCGTGAAGATTATCATGATCGACTACCTCCAGCTTATGAACGCTAACGGTATGCGCTTCGGTAGCCGTCAGGAGGAGGTGTCGAAGATTTCGCAGTCGCTGAAGGGTCTCGCCAAAGAGCTTGACATTCCTATCCTCGCTCTCTCGCAGCTCAACCGTACGGTTGAGAACCGTGAGGGTTTGGAGGGTAAGCGTCCGCAGCTGTCCGACCTTCGTGAGTCGGGAGCCATCGAGCAGGATGCCGATATGGTGCTCTTCGTACACCGCCCCGAGTATTATCATATTCTCACCGACGAGAAGGGCAACGACCTTCGCGGTATGGCGCAGATTATCATCGCCAAGCACCGTAAGGGTGCCACGGGTGACGTGCTCCTCACGTTCCGTGGCGAGTTTACACGCTTCCAGGATCCGCAGAAGCAGGCTGCGCCTATCGTCGACGTGCCGTATGGCTCAGAAATTATCGGCAGCAAGATGAACGGCGGCGATGTGCCGTTGCCACCCGATATGATGGATGGTTCGCCCTTCGGAGATTCTTCTGAACCGGCACCGTTCTGATAAAAGTAAAAGAGTAAAAAAGTAAAAGAGTAAAAAGGGCTTTTAAGAGTAAAAAAGTAAAAGAGTAAAAAAGCAGAAAGCCAGTATAGCTTCTCACTTTTTTACTCTTTTACTTTTTTACTCTTGAATGTATTGCAGAATCTGTTCGGCGTGAATCTTCGTCTTTATTTCTTTCGGTGTGAAGATTTTCTGAATGATGCCATTCTCGTCAACGAGGTATGTTGTGCGGAGAATACCGATGGTTTTTCTGCCGCACGCTACTTTTTCGCCCCAACAGCCGAGTTGCTGCAATAGTGTTGTCTCGGTGTCGGCGATTAGTGGAAACTGCAGTCCCTGAGCGTCAGCGAATTTCTTCTGCAGGGTCTGCTTGTCCTTGCTGACACCTATTATCTCGTATCCGGCAGCAGCCAACTCCTCTTTATGCGCCTGGAGGGAACATGCTTCGGCTGTGCATCCGCTGGTGTTTGCCTTAGGATAGCTGTAAAGCACAATCTTGCGACCTTTGTAGTCGCTTGCCTTGATTTCACGTCCGTCTTGGTCGATGCCAAGAATCTCGGGTATTTTGTCTCCTATGTTCATAATTTTGTTATGTTTGTTTTATGTTGCAAAGATATATGTTCAATCTGAGATAAACAAACTATGAGTTGAATAATGTTCATACTCTTATTCCACATTAATTCATAATTGCTCTCTTATAAAATATGGGAAAGTCGATTTGTCTGATTGTGGGGCAAATTCAAAGCCTTCGTAGCTGAATGCGGAGAGTTCATCGGGAGTGGTGAGGCGGTTGTTCAGAACGAAGCGTACCATAGCTCCGCGGCACGACTTCGCCCATACAGCCTGCGTCTTCAGTCTGCCGTCTTTCTGTCGCACATAGAAGAGAGGCTGTACGACCGTCACTTCCTTACATACCCTCTTCCAGTCGAATAGATGCTCATATTCCTCTGTGGAGAGATGCAGGAGGATGCCGTCGTCAGCCCGCACGCAGTCTATTAGCACATCTGTCAGCCGGTCTTTCCAGAACTGATTTATGGGCTTGTCGTTTGTTGCTTCGAGCGTGACGCAATGCTCCATACGATAAGGCACAATGCTGTCCATTGGGCGAAGCAGACCATATAGGAAGCACGTTATCCAGAGATGTTTTTGGGCGTATTCCAATGCCTCGTCGCTCAAGGTGCCGGCACGCAGATGCTTGTATGCCTGACCGTTGTAGGCAAGCAGGGCTGGCATCTTCTCGGCTGCCATAAAGTTCTGATAGCGTCTCCAGTTCTCAGTCGCTATCTTCTGGCTGCAATCCAGCTGCCGAGCCAAATCCTCAACGTCCATCCTTGCCATTTCTGCAGCCAGAGTGTCGGCTACGTTCTGGAAGAGTGGGGTGGAGAGCGGCTTTCTGTCCGTCTTGTCGAACATTATCTTGGCGTTTGCTAATAATATCTGCATGTTGTGTTCTTATGCTCTTCGTTTAAAATCAGTCGGTTTTTCTTTTTCTGCCGATCAGTCGATATCAATCAGTTGGAAGTGCTTGTTGAAGGTCAGGTCAATTCCGTTCGTCAGTTCCACTTCGTATTCCTTCTTGTTCAACTCAATCTTTCTCACAGCTTCTCCTCTATAATTCTCCTTCAAGTAGTTCTTGATGGGTTGCGGAATCAGTTGGCTTGGCACGATGCCTTGCTTGCAGTCAATCTCAGTAAGGTTGCCTTTCTTGTCGAACTCCAGCTTCGTGCCATTCCGCAGAACAACGTCATAGCTTCTGCTGACAACGCCAGACTCAATCGTAGCAAGCATCACCTTCTGACCCTTGAAGTGTTTGCTAAGCAAGGTCTGAGCCTTGGCAGGAAGTTCATTAACATTGATAGGTTTGTCGTTGCCCGCATTTGCTACGATATTGAATGACATCATGCAACAAATGGCAATCATCACAATTCTCATAATTCTTTTCATAAGCTACAAATTAAAAATTTATAAATACCATACATTCAATTAGACGCAAATCGTTCGCGAAAGTTTATTACAAACATCCTTTTTCTTTCTGTTCTTCCTTTTTGTTCACAATCTGCGTGATGCGCCTGATGCTTCTGTTGCGTTGGTTGATGATGAGCGGCACACGTTCTACGACCACCATAGAAGTGTCGAGCCCCAACGCCTTAGGCTCGTCGATGCCTATCTTGCTGATAAGAGCGTAGAAACTCATCAACAAGTTCTGCTGACGGTTGGCGGAACTCTCCGGGTAGTATACACGATGAATGATGATGAACCGGAAATCGCCAGGTATTCCGTTCTTACGAAGCGAAGGATAGGTGCTTTTTAAATCTACCTTCTTGCTTGCCACAAGGTCTTCCACCACTTGTCGCAGATATAGACTCACACGAGGCTCAATGCGGAAACCTATGTGCATCGTCACACTATAGAGAGTGTCTGGCACCAGAGTTTTGCAGCTGTACTCAAGCGTGTCTGGAGTATCTACAAACTCCATATTTATAAACCAGTAATGATCGGCACGCTTGGGCTGCTTGTTGATGATGGAATAGAGCAGTTTGTCGTCTACGGCGCCTTCCTTGTCGGCATGGTTTACATAGACAAGATTGGAGGCGTACTTGGGGATGCTCTCGTCGGCTTTGATGTCGGAGATAATCTGATAATAGTCATCCAGCGGTTTGGTGCAGACATAATGGCGTCGTATCTTCATGGCTCTAACCCATACATACATCATCAGGAACAGGATTCCGCCAATGAGCATCGTACACCATCCTCCTGCGAGAAACTTCGACAGATTGGCCGCCAGAAAGATGGCTTCGATGGTGCAGTATGCGCCCATAAACAATATCGTTAGGACTCGCGACACGCCCTTGCTGTGCAGGTAGAAACCGAGCAGCAGGGTGGTCATCAGCATGGTGACGGTGATGGCGAGTCCGTACGCAGCCTCCATGTGTGAGGAGTCGCGAAAGAGCAGTATGATGAGAACCACGCCGATGTACATGGCAAGGTTGATCATCGGGATATAGAGCTGTCCCTTTACATGGGTAGGATGCTTTATACGCATACGCGGCCAGAAGTGCAGGTTCATGGCTTCGCTCAATATAGAGAAGGTGCCGCTGATAAGTGCCTGACTTGCCACGATTGCCGCACCCGTGGCCATGATGATGGCGAAGAACAGCATGCTCTGCGGCATTATGGAAAAGAACGGATTCACGGACAAGGCTGTTGGCACATGGTTCAGCACCCAAGCGCCCTGTCCCAGATAGTTGAGAATGAGCATGGTCTTTACAAATGCCCAACTGATGGTGATGTTTTTTCTGCCACAATGTCCCAAGTCGGAGTAGAGAGCTTCGGCACCGGTAGTGCAGAGAAACACGGCGCCAAGGATTAAGAACCATTCAGGCGATTGTGTTAGCAGAACAACTGCGTAATAGGGATTGAAAGCCTTCAGTATCATGGGGTAAGACGTGATGCTGACGGCTCCCACCACGCCCAGCAGCAGAAACCATAGCAGCATGAATACTCCAAACGACTTGCCTATGCTCTCTGTGCCAAACCGCTGTACGAAGAAGATGATGGTGATGATGGCAAGCGTAATTGGGATGACCGGCAGATCAGGACTGATGCTTTCGAGTCCTTCGATGGCTGTGGTAACCGTGATGGCAGGGGTGATGATTCCGTCAGCCAACAAGGTGCTGGCGCCTATGATGGCCAATATGTAAATCCACTTGCTCTTGAGTCGGCGCAGCAGGGCGTAAAGGGCGAGAATGCCTCCTTCGCCGTTGTTGTCGGCACGCAGCGCCACGCATACGTATTTGATGGTGGTCTGTAGGGTGAGTGTCCAGATGATGCAGGATAATGCGCCCAGGATGGTGCTCTCGTTTATGGCTTCGCCCGTATGGAGAATGGCCTTCATCACATAGAGTGGTGATGTTCCGATGTCGCCAAACACGATGCCTAAAGTGACGAGCAATCCCAAGAAGCCAATTTTATTATGGTTGCAGACTACCGATTTTTCTGTATCTTCTCTCATGTTTTTCTTTTTTTTATTAAACAATGTTATCCTTTGGATTATTAAAATTTGCGTGCAAAGGTATAAATATGAGAGGTAAGATATGATTTGTTTAACAAGAATTATCTTATTTAACATCTGACAAAGTGATGAATGACATCATTCCGCAAACTCTTATCATCTTCTTGTTCACATCAGTGGTCGTCACCGTTCGCGTCCGCCGCCCGATCAGATTGCGGTCGCCGTCCGATCGGGTTGCGTCCGCCGTCCGATCGGATTGCGTACGGGTGACGATGACTTTTGCAAAAGACTTGCTATAGTCCGCATAGCATTCGGTAGGGGCAAAGCTCACACTTCTTTCTGTCGTCAGTGGGCGTGAAGGCGGTGTTGGGGGAAATGTTGATATTATAAGGAGGAATAGATGGCGTTTTGGAGGTATGAAAAATAAAAATTGATTTATATGATGAATACCTAAGTAAAATTTCGTAGTTGACATATATTATTTGTAACTTTGTCAACAATTTTTGATTGAACTATGTCTGAAAAGAAAGAATTTATTTCAACCCGCAAGGGTATTACATATCTTGATTTGTTCGCTGGAGCAGGTGGCTTTAGCGAAGGTTTCATGCAAGCTTATACTGATGACAAGTATTATGATTTTCGTTTGGCAAGCGATATAAATGAAAACTGTGAACTTACCCATAGGGTTCGCTATAACAAGATGCTAGGACTTGACACGAAGTTTATGTGTCAGGATATTATGGAGGATTCTGATAATAATCAACACTTATTAGCTTCATAGATAGTGTATGAAATCAAACAAAACGATATGGCAAGAATTCTGTTACGATTTGGTGGAAGCTCGCAAAGGTGATATTTTGGAAGAGCCTTATCAGAACATCGTAGAGATGAACCTGCGCCAGCTTGGTTGGAGCAAGGTTCAAGGAGAAATTTGCCCTAAGGAAAGAATCAATATTGGTTCGCATAACCAAATTGAACCAGACATTACTATCAAAATAGATGACAAGCCGGTCTTCGTGATAGAGATGAAGCGTCCTAGAAACACAATCACTCCTCGACAAGAGCAGCAGCTTCTATCATATATGCGTTTGCAAAAAACCACCGTAGGTCTATACATTGGTGACAACATCAAAATGTATTACGACACGAACGAAGACTTGCCCCTTATGGTGTGGCAAATAGAGATAGATTTGGATGCAGAAGGTGGAGCGGAATTCGTGGATTTCTTTCTGCATGACACTTTCAATAAGCAACGAATAGAAAATTATTGCAAAGCAAAGGCTAACGATTTAAAAACAACTGAGATCATGAGTGCTTTTCAACAGTCATTGTCCATAAACATGGACGCAACCATCAAGCAAGTGTTGACAGATTACTTCGTTGAGTTCAAGAAATGCAACAAGAATTTAGTGGATGAAGTTTTGCACAGTTTGAGTTTTACGATTCAACCAACTCCATCATCAGATAGCCAATCATTAAAGTCCATGCCTTCAGTTGCATCTTCCGGTATGGTAGTTTCACAGACTTCAAAGGATAAACGGAAACGGGATCTCACCAAATATTCATTGGATGGTGGCAAAAGCTACTATGGCAAGGGACGTTTCGTGAGAGAAGTTGTCGCTTGTTTTATAGAACATAATCCAAACTTGACATTTGAGCAACTTTCCCAAATCTTTGCAGGTCACTTGCAGGGTTCATATGGTGTTATTAGAAGTGTTGATAGCATTGAAAAATCTTCGCATGACAAGAAGGACTTGCGTAGTCGCTATGTGATGTCGGAAGATTTGATGTTACAAAGCATTGATGGCGTCAAATTCGTGGTATGTAATCAATGGGGTGCCTACAATTTCGTCAACATTCTAAACCTATTGGAGAAATGGGGATGGAACATAATTGCAGACAAGAAATGAAACGAATAAAAGACAGAAATAATTTCAAAGTTAATCTGCACTTTCTTATGGAAAGCAATAAGGAGAATCAACTTAAAGTAGATGACAACTTGCTTAGACAACTTGCCTTTCGTTTTTCTTTGTGGGAAGAAAATAATGTCTTTACCTTAGAAAACAGATACGAGACCTTTCGTGAAAATTTCGTTTGGCTTGATTATGATGAAATATTAGAAATGTATTTAATTGCAGTAGTTCATCCGAATCAGAAAGAATCTTATTGGGATGATGATTGCTATAAGTATTTTCGAGAAAATCTTTTTGAACAAATAAATAAAGTTGTAGTGCAGACATGAATAGCGACAAGAAATTTGACTAGGATTTCTCTTGAGCTCTTATTGAATCGTCCCAAACAACGTGGTGATACATGGAATTTCAAAATTAAAGATAGAGCTATGCCTCTTCTTTTTCCAGAATCATTATTGTACAAATTGGATTCAAACTCTCAACCACATAGGGGTCCTTTACCCAAAATAAAACAATAATCTAATAAATAGAGAGATATTATATATAGAAACTCCCACCAGTCTTTCCATTCGCCATAACCT
>ULPP01022200.1_pt1 | contig 22445 bp, 14 predicted proteins | sample 1953531 | NCBI WGS metagenome assembly ULPP01 (sample SAMEA4835630, study PRJEB28245) | human gut metagenome | biome: gut microbiome; material: fecal sample | place: Denmark | collected 2008
GCCGGATGCGGAGAAGATTACATACAATTACTATACAGGAGCAGGAATGGGGAAGGTCAAGTTCACACTCAACATTCTTAACCCGCTCAAGGTCACAGTATGGTATACAACTGATGGAAATGTTGTAAAGTCAGACAGTTCTACACTCAGCTTCAGAGTTGGTGATACGACTACACTTACAGCTACGGATGACGAAAAGAATCCACACAAGAACATAACATGGAGTTCGTCAAATGAAAGAGTTGCACAGATAGACAGGGAGACAGGAGAACTGACCTGTGTTTCGGCGGGAACAGCTCAGATTAACATTCTGCTGAATGATCGTGCTATAGGATATGTGAATATGGAGTGTCACAAGCCTGTTACCGGACTTTATCTTGTAGATCAGAACGAGAAGGATGATGCAGGCAACCAGATAACATACGAGAATGGCGCAGTCATCAACATGGACTGTGGAACATATCCAAGAAATGGCTCTAAGAAGCTGGATGTAAAGTGTGTTACCGAGGATGGTCTTGCGTCCAAAGAGATATCAGGATTCACTTGTAAGGTGACTGATGCGTATGGCAAAGAAAACAATAAGGTTTTGTCGTTTAATACATCAAGTAAGACTATAACAACAAGAGGTGCAGGAATCGCATTCCTTCATTTTACATCAACTGATAATCCTGATGTAGAGACAGTAATTCAGGTAAATGTTGAACAGAGAGTAAACAGCGTGACACTTTCACAGTCTAGAATGACGATCATTGCAGGTGGAAGCAGTAATCTCGTTGCTACGGTTTCTCCAAATACTGCAGTGGAGCAGAGCGTTGTATGGTCATCATCAAATGAGAGCATTGCTACGGTCGATGCCGAGGGAAATGTGAAGGCAGTCAATCCGGGAGAAGCTGATATCATATGTACATCTGTTGATACTGAGCAGGTGTACGGCAAGTGTCATGTGACTGTACAGCCGCCTGTAAAAGGTTTGACTCTCAATATGAACAGTGCAGAATTGCTGCTCGGAGCAGATACGGAAAGCAGAACAGTATCACTTGAGGCTGTTATCGATGCGGATGATGCAAGTATTTACAAGAATTTGAAGTGGACATCGTCAGATACAAACGTTGCTTCGGTGTCATATAGTTCAACAGATAAGACAAAGGCTACAGTTACTGCCAGATCAGCAGGAACTGCTGTTATCAGATTTTCAATTTCAGATGATGAGTATGTGGATTGCAACATTACAGTAAAGCAGAGAGTTACAAGCCTTAGAATAAACAGAGACAAGACAACAATATATGCTGGTGATACACTGCAGGTAACAAGCACTGCATCCCCTGCAACTGCATCGAATCAGGAAGTCATCTGGACATCATCAGATGAGAGTGTTGCAAGCATTGACAAGGATGGTTTGATAACAGCCCTCGACAGAGGAACCACAGTTATCACAGCTACAGCAGTTGATGGAAGTGAGAAAACAACATCATTCACTCTTACAGTAAAGAAGTATGTAAGTGCTATAACACTTGACAAGGAGAAGCTCACTCTGTATGTGGGTGAACGAGGAACTGTTAAGCAGACCGTACTTCCAGAAGATGCAAATGACAGAAATGTTATATGGCAGTCAAGTGATCCGGGTGTTGCAACAGTATCAAACGGAACAATAACAGGTGTTAAAGCCGGAACAACAACAATAACATGTACTGCAAGAGATGGAAGTAACATATCAAAGACATGTGAGGTCACTGTTATTCAGCAGATTTCATCCATAGTTCTTGCTGAGACTAACAAGACAGTAAATGTTGGCGATAAATTTGTAGTAAATACAACTATCAATCCAGAGGATGCAGCCAGTGCAGCACTGAAGTGGATATCATCAAGTGATGCAGTTGCAACAGTAAATGAGAACGGTGAGATAGTAGCTAAGGGCCGTGGTACAGCGACAATCACATGCGAGGCTGTCGAAGGCATTGAAGGAAGAAAGGCCAAGGCAGCTCTCAGACTTACAGTTAACCAGCCGGTTACAGGAATAAAACTTAATCAGACAAAACTGAATCTGTTTGTGGGTAAACAGGGCAGAATAACATCGACTGTAGCTCCTGCTAACGCAAATAACAGAAATGTTGAGTGGACAACTTCTAACAGCAAGGTAGCAACTGTAAACAATGGTACTATCACAGCAGTATCAAAGGGAACAGCAGTTATCACATGTAAGGCTAAGGATGGAAGCGGCAAGCTTGCAAAGTGTACTGTTACGGTTTCACAGCCTGTAACATCCATCAAGCTCAATGCAACAAACAAGACTATCAAGAAGGGTGCGACATTCACACTCAAGGCAACTGTAGGTCCTGCAGCGGCAAACAATAAGGCGGTTACATGGTCATCATCGAACACCAAGGTTGCAACAGTTTCGTCAACAGGAGTTGTCAAGGCTGTTGGAAAGGGTTCGGCAGTTATCACATGTAAATCAAAGGACGGAAGCAATATTACTGCCAAGTGTACAATCAATTCAGTTATTATGGTTTCTTCGATCAAGTTAAACAAGAAGACAGCAACCATAAAGAGAAAGGGAAAGATAACACTCAGGGCAACAGTAGGTCCTGCAACTGCAAACAACAAGGCAGTTACCTGGGTTTCTTCAAATAAGAAGATCGCCACTGTAACAACAAGAGGAACAGTAGTAGGTAAGAAGAAGGGGCGTGCGGTAATTAAATGTAAGGCTAAGGATGGCAGTGGTAAGTACGCAAAGTGTACAATCATAGTAAAATAAAATATAACAACATATAGTTGGAATATATGATCTTAATCGTCAGGCCTGCAAAACAGGTCTGACGGTTTTTTACGTATATTGTTCTTTGCTGTTCTTTATTTTTATTTAACGTTAAAAAATGTTGTAAGCAAATAGCAATTGTGATAAACTATTAGAAAAATTGATTTCATTTACATGGAGGCATTTATAGATATGAAGAAGCTTATTTTAGTTACATCACCACCAGCATGTGGAAAGACATTTATTTCAAAGCAGGTTGCAAAGGCACTTCACAATTGTGTATACCTTGACAAGGATACACTTATCGTGCTTTCAAAGCAGATATTTGTAGTTGCCGGACAGGAGTACAACCGTTCATCAGACTTCTTCCAGAAGGAGATCAGAGATTACGAGTATTACTGTGTGCTGGATCTTGCATTTGAGGCATTGGATTACAATGATACAGTTCTCATCAATGCTCCGTTTACAGAGGAGATCAGAGATGATGAGTATCTTGACAATCTTCGCGCTAAGCTTGCAGAGAAAGATGCAGAGCTCTTCGTTATCTGGGTAAATACAAGAAAAGATGTATGTCATGAGAGAATGATCAAGAGAGCTTCAGACAGGGATACATGGAAGCTTGAGCACTGGGATGAGTACATCAACAGCCAGAACTTCAATCCGCCTACAAACATTAAGGATCTCTTCATATTCGAGAACTCATCAGAGGAGGAATATGAGGATTCGATCAAGAAGGTTGTCAAGGCTGTAAGAGGTTAATTGGCACATACAATAAAATATTTATGACAGGAGTAGAGAATATGGCAACAATCAGAAGTTTTAGAGCCTATAGACCGAGACCAGATGTTGCAGGCAGAGTAGCTGCCTTGCCATACGATGTGTATAACCGTCAGGAAGCAGAGATAGAGGTCAAGCGCGAACCATTATCATTTTTGAAAGTGGACAGAGCAGAGACATCCTTTGGACCAGATGTGGATACATATGCTCCATGTGTATATGATAAGGCTGGTCAGCTGCTTCAGGGCATGATAGATGATGGAACATATATCATGGAGCGCAGACCAGTCTATTATATTTATGAGCTTATCATGGATGGCAGGCATCAGACAGGACTCGTGGCATGTTCTTCTATAGATGACTATATGAATGGAGTCATCAAGAAGCATGAGAATACCAGAGAGGACAAGGAGATAGACAGAATAAAGCATGTCGAGGCATGCGGAGCGCAGACGGGACCTATATTCCTTGCGTACAGAGCGATAGATAAGGTTGACGAGATCATCGATAGAGTGAAGAAGGGTGATAAGTTGTACGGCTTCACATCACCTGACGGGATCACTCACAACGTATGGATAATAGATGGCCAGGAAGATATAGACACCATCAGAGCTGCATTTGAAGGAGTGGACGATATCTATATAGCGGATGGACACCACAGGGCGGCATCGGCCGTCAAGGCGGGAATCCATATGAGAGAGAAGAATCCGGGATATACCGGGGATGAGGAATTCAATTATTTCCTCTCTGTACTTTTCCCTCATGACCAGCTTATGATCATGCCGTACAACAGAGTGGTAAAGGATCTCAACGGACATGACAAGCAGGAATTCATGGATGAGGTTTCAAAGATATTTGATGTGACAGCCAGTGATGTTCCGGTGGAACCACAGGTCAAAGGACAGGTGGGAATGTACATGGATGGAAGCTGGTACAGACTGGATGTCAGAGAAGGTATTGTTCCGGATGATGTCGTGGGCAGACTTGACGTATCGGTACTTCAGGACAATGTGCTTGCACCGATACTTGGAATACATGATCCGAGAACTGATCAGAGGATCATGTTCGTAGGTGGAATCAGAGGACTTGCAGAGCTTGAGCGTCTGGTGGATGGAGGAATGGCGGTTGCATTCTCGATGTATCCGACATCCATCACTGAACTGTTCGACATTGCAGATGCGGGACTTCTCATGCCTCCAAAGTCAACGTGGTTTGAGCCAAAGCTCAGAAGCGGAATATTTATACACAAGATAGACTAACATTAGGAGAAGGGGTTTTATGGAGATATTTGTATTGAAATCAGATGAGGTTGCAGCGATAACAAGGGGTACGCATGGCAACCCTCATCATATTCTTGGTATGCACCAGTGTCTTAATGACTGCTATGTAAATGCATACCTTCCGAGGGCTACGGCTGCGTTTGTTCTCAGGATAAATGAAGAAACGGGCGAGCCGATATTTAAATATCCTATGACCGAGATAGGTTCACAGGGATTTTTTACAGTGAAGATCGAGGATAGCGGGGCATTTGCATATAAGCTCATAACAGAAGGCGAGCAGGCGGCTGAATTCTATGATCCGTATTCATTCGGATACAGCGTGGATCCGGTCAATGTCATGAAGGTGGTAAATGGAGACGATGGAATATTGTCGGATTTCCATGTAAAGGATCTGTTTGGAGCAAGACAGATCACGCTCGATGGTGTACAGGGTGTATCGTTCTGCATGAATATGCCGGGGGCAACCAGGGTCAGTGTGGTCGGAGATTTCAACGGATGGGATGGACGCGTGAATCCTATGAGAAGGATTGACTACACTGATATGTTTGAGCTGTTCATTCCGGGCGATCTCATGAATACCAGATACAAATTCGAGGCATTATACAGAGATGGAAATACAGATATATTTGCAGACCCTTACGCTGAGGTTTATGAGGTGGCACCGGGAAATGCGTCGGTACTTGCAAAGCTTGAGTATAGCTGGTCAGACTCTTCATATATGAAGAAGAGAGGCAGTGTATCTGCCCCGGTAAATATATATGAGGTCCACATGCCGACATGGAAGAGAAACTCAGATGGATATCCTCTTAACTATCTCGAATTTGGCAAAGAGGCTGCCATGTACGTGAAGAATATGGGATACAACTACATACAGTTTATGCCACTTATGGAATATAGAGATGACAATGGCTGGGGTTATGATACCGTGGGAATGTTCGCTCCGACATCGAGATTTGGATCACCTACGGAGTTCATGGCCATGGTCGATCATTTCCACAGCAAGGGAATAGGCGTTATCATGGATATGGTATCTGTGAGGGATGTAGATTGTATCTCATATTGGATAGATACATATCATCTGGACGGAGTAAGGCTGGAGGATGAGGAGCTTATCAGAGCGCTGAGAACAAACCTCGGTACTGCAGGTGATGATGTTATGACAGATCTCAGGTGGAATAATGAGGCTGTGTCCAGAGTGACAGATTTCATGATGATACCTCCTGTGAACAGAGGAAGCTTTACGGATTATACATGTGGTATACCATTTGATGAGAAGGATGATACCGTATGGGCGCTCAGCCATGATGAGGTTGCATATGAGCGTGGAAGTTACGCATCCAAGATGTCGGGTGGCTATGAGGACAAGTATGCTGATCTCAGACTTCTGTTTGGTCTCACCATGTCACTACCGGGAAGAAAGCTGACGTTTATGGGACAGGAATTAGGCGGATTTGCCGGGTTTGACGGAAGAACCCAGATCGACTGGTCGATTCTTGAGTTCGATGCAAACAGCTATTTTCAGAAATATATAAAGGAACTCAACAAATTATACGATACAAAGAATGCTCTGTGCGGTGATGGCAGGGACCTTGCCGGCAGTGCACTTGATATACAGGAGAAGGGACAGGTAATATCATTTGTAAGACATGGTTTGGATGTCGCAGATGATGTGTATATTGTCTGCAACTTCGGACTTAAAAATGTGACAGGATATAAGCTTCCGGTTGAGACGGATGGAAAGTACAGAGAGATCTTCTCAAGTGATAACCTGAAATATGGAGGCGAGGGCAACAATAACAAAGGATATGAGACTGCTGCGGATGGCGTGATAGAAGTGAGTGCTCCTGCACTGTCATTTGCAGTGTTTGCCCATGTAAAATAGGAGGAATAGACATTTATGCTATTGATTGGTGATCTGTATAACATGGCGGCTGATACTGCGACCACAGAGAGTGTGGTCGGGGATGCGGTGAAGGAGGCCACGGATCAGGTAAGTATCGTAGGGCAGTATATCCAGAAGCTTACAGACTGGTGTATGTCCAAGCTTGGCAGTATAGTTGTGGCTGTCATATTTATGGTCGTCTGCTTCAAGCTGGTGAAGTTGCTGCTCAGGATACTCAGGAAGAGTTTTGAGAGGTCAAAGCTGGATCCAAGCGTTGCTGGTTTTTTCATATCTGCGGTCAAGATTGTTCTGAATGTGTTGATCGTGCTCACTGCGGCGAGCATTGTGGGATTTCAGATCACTTCATTTATAACTATACTAGGCACAGCGGGCGTTACCCTTGGACTTGCACTCCAGGGAAGTCTGTCAAATCTTGCGGGCGGGCTGCTGATACTCATACTGAAGCCATTCAGGGTCGGAGATTATATAGTGGAGAACAATACCCACTGCGAAGGAACAGTCGTGTCCATAGACATATTCTATACAAGGCTGATAACTTTCGACAACAAATCAGTCGTCATACCGAATGGCAACATATCCAACACATCCCTTGTGAATGTGACAGAGCATGATATGAGGAGGGTGGATATACCATTTTCTGTTGCGTATGATTCTGATATGGAGAAGGTCAAGAGGGTTACCATTGAGACCATTAAGGATGTGGATGGTTATCTTCCGGATGAGCAGATTCTGTTCTATATAGATGAATTTGCAGACAGTGGGATCAATATGTATGTGAAGTTCTATGCGACGATAGAGAAGTTCTTTGATGCCAAGTGGGATGCCATGTGGAAGCTGAAAAAGGCATTTGACGAGAATGACATAGAGATTCCATTTAATCAGATGGATGTACACATGAAATAAATACTCAATAATCCACATATGATGTCTGATTTCTTGCAAAAATAAAAGCAATCGAGTATAATCATGTGGATGTAGATATCAAAGACCGTGTATTTAGTATACATGGTCTTAATATAAATTTGTTTAAGGAGTGATTGATATGACAAAGATTGATATTATCTCAGGCTTCCTTGGAGCTGGCAAGACAACGTTGATCAAGAAACTTATTGAGCAGGCATTTAAGGGAGAGAAGCTGGTTCTTATAGAGAACGAGTTTGGTGAGATAGGAATCGATGGCGGTTTCCTGAAGGATGCCGGCGTTCAGATCACAGAGATGAACTCAGGTTGTATCTGTTGTTCACTGGTCGGAGATTTCGGTACTGCACTTAAGCAGGTTATCACAGATTACACACCTGACAGGATCATCATTGAGCCATCAGGAGTTGGCAAGCTGTCTGACGTTATCAAGGCAGTAAAGGATGTATCAGGAGATCTTGATGTAGAGCTCGACAGCTACACAACAGTTGCCGATGTGTCAAAGGTTAAGATTTATATGAAGAACTTTGGCGAGTTCTTCAACAACCAGATCGAGAGTGCTAACACTATCATCCTGAGCAGAACACAGACTACTACACAGGACAAGATAGAGAAGGCTGTAGCCATGATCAGAGAGAAGAACGATCATGCAACCATCATTACAACTCCATGGGATGAGATCGATGGAGCAGCCATCAGAGAGGCTATGCAGAACTACAAGTCTCTTGAGGAGACAATGATGGATGAGGCTAAGAAGGGACATGATCATGACCACGACCACGGCGATGAGTGCACATGTGGCTGTCACGACCATGAGCATCATCACGACCATGATGACGACCATGAGCATCATCACGACCACGATGAGCACGAGCATCACCACGATCACGACGAGCACGAGCATCACCACGACCACGATGACCACGATGACCACGATCATCATCATGATCACGACCATGGCGATGAGTGTACATGTGGCTGCCATGACCATGATCACCACCATCATCATGCAGATGAGGTATTTACAAGTTGGGGCAAGGAGACACCACACAAGTACAATGAGGACAAACTCAGAGAGATCCTTGACACTCTGGCTGACACAGAGAAGTACGGTGTTATCCTCAGAGCAAAGGGTATCGTACCTAGCGATGCAGGTGAGTGGCTGTACTTTGATCTTGTACCAGGCGAGTTTGAGGTCAGAAAGGGCAAGGCTGACATCACTGGTAAGCTTTGCGTAATAGGAAGCAAGCTTAAGGAGGACGACCTTGCAGAACTGTTCGAGGTTTAAGCAGGTTGTTCTATGATAAGGAGTTAATATGATGGGACGTCAGAATAAAGAGATACCTGTATATGTGTTCATGGGATTCCTTGAGAGCGGTAAGACAACATTTGCCAAGGAGACCCTGATGGACAGAGGCTTTACAGGTGGAGCCAAGACACTTCTTCTCGTCTGTGAGGACGGAGAGGAGGAGTATGATCTTGAGGCTCTGAAGAAGGCTAATATATATACAGAGTTCATAGAGGAAGATCAGCTCACCACAGACCATCTCCTTGACCTTCAGGACAAATACAATCCGGAACAGGTCATGATCGAGTACAATGGTATGTGGAAGCTCGATAAGATATTTGAGATAAGGGTTCCAAAGGGATGGACGGTTGTCCAGGTTATCTCATTTGTGAATGCGGAGACATACGATGTGTACTCACAGAACATGAAGGCAACCATGGTTGAGCAGTTCAACAGTGCGGACATGGTCATCTTCAACAGATGTGATGAGAATTCCAAGATCCCTGAGTGGAGAAGATCCATCAAGGCGGTGAACAGAAGAGCGCAGATCATCTTTGAGATGAAAGATGGCTCCATTGCACCTGAGACAAATGAACCTGAGGATCTGCCATACGATGTGAGCGCAGATGTGATAGAACTGCCGGATGACGATTTCGGTATCTGGTATGTGGATGCATCTGACATGAAAGAGAGATACGACGGCAAGAAGATCCACTTCAAGGCCATGGTATTTAGACCAAAGCAGTACGGCAGCAATGCATTTGTTCCTGGAAGATTCGCCATGACATGTTGTGTTGAGGATATCCAGTTTGTCGGATTCAAGTGCTATTATCAGGGTGCTAAGAATCTTGTGGACAGACAGTGGGTTGATGTCACAGCCAAGATAGGCTACGAGTATTACCCAGATTTTGAAGGTGAAGGACCTGTTCTCACAGCAGAGAAGGTCACACTCACAAGTGCACCTGATGAAGAGGTAGTATATTTCAGTTAAGAGTTGAGCAGCTCCCTGAATACATGATATTTGATGTATCCGGGGAGCTTTTTTTGCGCGGACGGGGAATGCCGGAAGAGCTTTGACGTGTCCTTACGAAAGTGTAAGTTGCGTTATTTACCGGCAGAATTTATTATAAGTTTAGTGTAAAAAATAAAGTCAAATTGGAAGGAAAGACTTATGATCAGATCGGCGAAACTTGCGTGTGGCGGTGCGGTTGCACTTATGCTGCTTGGAGGTATGATCTGTCCAGCTATGGCGGAAACGAACACAGATAGTGCATATGGACGGGTTGAACAGAGGATAATTGAAAATAACCCTGATTTTGATATACAGCTAAAGTATGGACTCAATGGATATGCGGTAAATGACAGAGGCAGTGTTATCAGGCTGGATATTGTGTGCGACACAGATTTTGCGGGAAATGTGTCTGTACAGACGAGCTATTCCGAAGGCTTTGGCACGAAGAATATGACATATGCCAGAGATGTGGAATTAAAGGCAGGAGAAAATACAGAGCTGGAATTCTGTGTCGATAATATGGGCTCCGGTATAGCAAAGGTTGAGATCAAGGACAGTGACGGAGAGCTGGTGTACTCAGAGCGGGATTCACTGAGTATAGAGGGCAATGATATGGTAGTTGCGGTGGGCGTGATGAGTGATAGACAGGATGCCATGTCTTATATAGAGGATGTCTCCATGGACAATGTGTATGATAATGCAAAGGTAGAGACTGTTGCATTATCACCCTCAGACATTCCTGAGTCCGAGGAGGGACTGGAGGCTATAGAGTACCTGTTGGTGGATGATTATGATCTGTCGGGATTGTTAGAGAAGCAGAGTGCTGCCATAAAACAATGGGTGTACAGTGGTGGAGCTATGATACTGGCCAAGTCGTCAGATGAAAATGAACTCAGCAGCTTTGACGGCGATTTTGTCTCCGCTGTGAATGACACACAGAAGGTACATGAGCTGGACGGCTCAGATGGGTACTATCTGAATATGGGATATGGCAGGATCGTGGTGCTCCCGTATTCGCTTGCACAGACGGATGAGAAGGATAAGACTGCCCAGGCGCAGGCTGCTCTGGAGGCAGGCTTTACGGATATGACACAGAACTGGATCGATGGAGGCTGGTATTATGGTGGCACATATTATGGATATGATGTGGCAAATGCAGCCAACAAGAGAAGCACCCCGTCACCTGTTGTCATTATGCTCGTGCTGATCATATATATCATTGTGTGTGGTCCTGTGGCGTACATCGTCCTCAGCAGGCTCAAAAAGAAGGAGCTCATATGGGGAGTTATCCCGGTATGTGCAATTATCGGTACAGGTGCCATATATATGGTAAGCCTCAAGTACAGAGTTACAAAGCCTATCGGACTTACATTTGTGGCTGCGGATATAAGCGGTGATACCAAGCGGGAGGATGCATATTCATATATAATAGGCGGCAGATCAGGCCAATACAAGATAGACATCAACAGCAAATATTCCAACATCGAGATGGATGATTCCATGGAATCCAGCTTTTATGACAATCTCAATGCGGTAAAAAATGATGGAAAAGATGGCGTTACACTGAATTATTACAGCAATCGTTCATTTGGCACTATATCAGCTAATGCAAGCTTTGCTGGAAGCAACGATATTGGAAGAATTCGGAAGAATTTGACATTATATACAGATGGCTTTGAGGGAACATTGACAAATGACACCTCGTACGATGTGGAGAATCTTGTGGTCATGTCCGAGGGATATTATTACGTTGCTGATGTCCTGAGAGCGGGAGATACCATACGGATAAGCAGGAAGAATACCCACAAATTTGACGGCGGCTCCATACTTGACGGAATGAGATCATATTACACGAAGAAGTATGGTGAGGATTATTTCGGAGATGATGAATCGTCGGCGGAATGGTCCAGAAATTATTACATGCAGCTCCGGCTTGCCCAGTACAGTAGACTCGCTGCAGATGACGGCGTTGTGGCTGTGTGGGGAACCATACAGCGGGATCCGGATATGATGAGTGATGCCGATACGGAAAATTATGGCAGCTATATGGTATACGACATAGATACCCTTAAATATGAGGATGTGGATGGAGTTTATTATTACAGCATTTATGACAGGGATGAGAATGGAATCGGCGGATCAGATTATGGTGATGACGATCTGTTGATGTATTCTGAAACCGTGGACGTTAACATCAGATTTGGCAAGAATGATGATATAACGGAACTGATATACGATAAGACCCAGGCGGGAAGCGGCAAGAACAAGGTCGTAGTGCAGATGCTCAACAGAGAGACCGGCGAATATGACACGGTATTTGCCGATGGACAGACGATCATAAAGGGGCAGGAACTTGACAAATATATGTCGGACGGATGCCTGGCTATGAGATTTATATCTCCTCAGCAGGGAGATTATTATGTGGACAGTTACCTTCCACATATCAGTGCGAGGGGAGGTGTCCGGTAATGGTTGATATAGAAGAACTCACCAAGAGATATGGAAAGTTTGTTGCGCTCGATCATATGAACCTTCATATTGATAAGGGCGAGATATTCGGATTTGTCGGACCAAATGGTGCCGGTAAGACGACAACCATGAGGATCATGTGCGGACTCCTTAAAGCCACATCGGGAAAGGTCACCATAGACGGTGTAGACGCACTTGGCAGACCTGCGGATGTGAAACGGAAGATAGGATATGTTCCTGACTTTTTCGGTGTGTACGACAATCTGAAGGTCATGGAGTACATGGATTTTTATGGCTCCATGTACGGCATGAGCAAGCGGGAAGTGGAGAAGGTCGCAGATAAATATCTGGAGCTTGTCGCCCTTCAGGATAAAAAGGACGAGTTCGTCGACAGCCTTTCAAGAGGTATGAAGCAGAGACTCTGTGTAGCAAGAGCGCTCATACATGATCCCGAGCTTCTGGTGCTCGATGAGCCGAGTTCGGGTCTGGATCCAAGGTCAAGACATGATATGAAGAATATACTGCGTGATCTGAAGGAGATGGGCAAGACCATCGTGATAAGCTCGCATATTTTGCCGGAGCTTTCAGAGATGTGTACGAGTATAGGTGTCATAGACCACGGAAAGATAGTGGCCAGCGGAAGCGTGGATGAGATTGTAAATGGTGATAAGAACATGCCTCCTGTAAGGATAAAGGGATATATGTTGGGACTTGATGCGGAGGCCTCAGCCAACAGGATATCTGTCATTGTGAAGGAAAGATTCAATGTGGATCGCATAAGTATACAAGATGGAGAAATTCTTGTCTATTATTCAGGCACGAGGGAGTCTGACGCCGAGCTTCTCAGAAGTCTTGTGGACAACGGTGTGCACGTTCATCAGTTTTTCAGGGAGAAGGAAGATCTGGAATCCCTGTTCCTTAAGATTACGGGAGGTGAGAATCGTGGCGCGAAGAACAATTATTAATCCCATATTGAAGAAGGATATTCTGGTAAATGCGAGAAGTGCCAGAATGGTCGTGACGATAACAGTCATCAACTGCCTGTTTGCGCTGGTTGTCGGAATGCTCTTCATGACGAGCAGAGGCTCAGCATATCAGGTATATTATTCAAATATTGCACAGATGTTTCCTGTGCTTGCGGTGTGTGAGCTGTGCATAATAGGACTCATAGTTCCGATAATCACATCCACCTCGATATCCGGTGAGAGGGAGAGACAGACGCTTGAGATCATGCTGACGACTCCGGTAAGACCTATATCGATAGTTGCCGGAAAGCTCTTGTCGGCAGTTGCCACCACGGCAATGTATGTCATAGCAACTCTTCCGTTTATGGCGGTTGCATTCATAGTTGGAGGAATGGGCTGGGACGAACTGTTCAAATACCTTGGAATGGTTCTCTTTATAGATATATACGTTGGTAGTATCGGAATATTTTACTCCTGCGTGAAGAGAACTTCTGTGTCGGCGGCCATATCAACCATAGTGACTATAGCGGCTGTTGTGTTTTTATCATATGCGATAGGAGAAGTTTTTGAATCCATGATGTATATGTCGGACGGTTCAAGAAGCAGTTATGCTGCTTATATGATGGGAAAGGCAGTGTGCTATGCAGTCAATCCTGCCATATGGATAGCAGAAAATTTCATCAGATTGCTCAAGGATGAATCTGTGGTGGAAACCATGACGGGATACGGTAAATACACGAATTTCGTGGTGGATCATATGGCCGTGATCTCAGTGTGTGTGAATCTTGCAGCATCATTTGTGCTGCTTAAGGTGGCTTCGGTGAAGCTGGTTAAGGGCAGTAGAAAAAGGGAAAAGTCAAGGATATGATATTCCAAACAGGTATACAAAATGGAGTTTGACTTGTGTTTGATTATGGGATATCCTTTTTAGTGTAATATGTGCTCCGATGGAGAGGCTGCTCGGCAGAGCAGGAAGGAGCACTTGCTTATGTATAGTAAAGTATTAAGTGGACTTGTACAGGGAATCGACGGGACGCTCATATCAGTGGAGACGGATATACACGATGGGCTTCCCGTTATGAATATGGTCGGATACCTGTCCTCCTGCGTGAAGGAAGCAGGAGAACGGGTCCGGACTGCACTGCGCAATTCCGGTTTCAACATTCCTCCGAAGAGAATAACGATCAATCTCTTTCCGGCGGATATCAGAAAGGAAGGCACTGCCTTCGATCTGCCCATCGCAGCGGGTATGCTGGCGTCCATGGGCGTTATTCCAACAGACAATATAAAGAACATACTTATCCTTGGAGAGCTGGGGCTTGACGGACATGTGAATACGGTGAGCGGTGTGCTGTCCATAGTTCACTCTGCGTACAGCGAAGGTGTGAGGAGCTGTATAGTGCCGGCGGGAAATTCCAGGGAGGCCGCCATTATACGTGGGATGACTGTTATACCGGTCACAAGTATAGGAGAGCTGGTCGATCACTTGAGTGGTATACAGACCATAGAGCCTGAATATGTTGATGTAGAAGCCATGCTGGATACGTCAGGGGATGAAGCTGAAGTGGATTTCTCTGAGGTAATGGGGCATGAATCCCTTAAACGTGGAGTGGAGATAGCCGCGGCGGGAATGCACAACATACTCATGACAGGCCCCGCCGGGGCAGGCAAATCCATGATAGCCAGACGTATCCCGACGATACTTCCGAGACTCAGCCTTGAGGAGAGTATAGAGATAACGAAGGTGTACAGTGTGGCGGGGCTTCTGGATGAATCCTGTCATATAATAAACCGCCGTCCATTCCGGGCACCTCATCATACGATATCCCTGCATGCCCTGTCCGGCGGCGGGCATAATCCGAGACCAGGAGAGATAAGTCTTGCACACGGTGGTGTGCTGTTTCTCGATGAGCTGCCGGAGTTTAACCGGAACGTGCTCGAGGTCATGAGACAGCCCCTTGAGGACGGTGAGGTCAGTATATCAAGGCTTGGTGGAATATACAGATTTCCTGCGGACTTCATGCTGGTTGCGGCGAGAAATCCATGCCCCTGCGGACAGTACCCGGATATGAACAGGTGTACATGCACGGTCAGGCAGATCAGGAATTATAATGCCAGGATAAGCAAGCCTCTGCTTGACAGGATAGATATAAATGTGGATGTTAGGAAGGTGGACTGCAGACAGTTATTTGGTGGCCGGACAGGGAAGAATTCAGCAGAAATGAGGGAGAGTGTGCTGAGAGCCCAGAGGATACAGAGTGAAAGGTTCAGCGGTGAAAATATACGGTTCAATTCCCAGATGGATTCGGCATTATGCAGTAAATATGTAGTGCTTGACGGCGAGGCAAAGAATTTCATGGAGGACTGTTTTGCCGATATGGATATGACTGCGAGAGGAGCATACAGGGTACTCAAGATAGCCAGGACTATTGCGGATCTCGATGGAGATCCTGAGGTCGGGATAAAACACCTGAGAGAAGCGGTGTTCTTCAGAAATGCGGACATTCAGGGAGGTGTGTGACATGACGGAGGAATTACTTTATCTCTGGTTTGGGATGATAAGCAGGATGACTCACACTGTGAAGATGAACGTTGCCATGAAATACGGAGGTATAAGAGGACTGTGGAACACTTCTGAGGAACAGCTTCGGGATGAACTCACACAGGCTCAGGCTGACGGATTCCTTGAACACAGGGATGCCGGGAAAGTTGCGGCATATGCAGAGGAGCTTCGAAGAAATGACATTACATATATTTATCCGGGACATAAGCTGTATCCCGGGAAGCTGTATGATATACCGGATCCCCCAATGCTTCTGTTTGCAGCAGGGGATGTGGATGTGCTGGCGGATCTGGACCCTGCGGTTGCGGTGGTAGGGGCAAGAAAGGCCTCTGTGTACGGAAGGGAAGCTGCCGACAGGCTGTCGGGGGAGCTTGCAGCATCAGGGGTTACTATAGTCAGTGGAATGGCACTGGGAATAGATGGCGCTGCGCACAGAGCTGCCATGAAGGCCGGAGGAAAGACTGTGGCTGTGCTCGGAAGTGGTATAAATGTTCCGTATCCGAGGGAGAACTATGATATATATCACGACATAAGAAATGGCGGCGGAGTAGTGCTGTCGGAATGTGGGCTTGACATAAGACCGGATGCTTTCAGATTCCCGTACAGGAACAGGATAATCAGTGGACTTTCGTCCGGTGTGCTCATCGTTGAGGCGAGGGAAAAAAGCGGTTCTCTGATCACTGCGGACCAGGCGCTGGAGCAGGGGCGGGAAGTGTATGCTGTTCCCGGGAGGATCACGGATTCGGGCAGCAGAGGCTGTAACGGACTTATCAGAATGGGGGCGGTGTGTGTCACACAGGTGGAGGATATACTTGATGAAATGGGCATAAACCGAGCTGAATCAAAGGCGTTTAACAAAAATTTACTTGCGCCTGCAGAGAAAAAAGTGTATAGTTGTGTACGTTTGGAATCAAGGCATATAGATGATATATGCTTCGAGACTGGGATTTCAGTGTCTGAGGTGACTCAGATATTGTATGAATTAGAACAGAAAAGATTAATAAAACAGTTGGTAAGAAATTATTATGTCAGAGCCTGACCATGAAAATGAACACTGCCGGAAGATGCTCTGGGATGATAAGAATTACAGGAAACCTACAGAAAGGACAGATAGCTATGGCAAAAAATCTTGTTATTGTTGAGTCTCCAGCTAAAGCTAAGACAATAAAAAAGTTTCTTGGATCAAACTATGAGGTGATTGCTTCGAATGGCCATGTGAGAGATCTGCCAAAGAGTCAGATGGGAATAGACGTTGATAATGATTTCGAGCCCAAATATATCACTATAAGGGGTAAAGGTGATATCCTTGCCGCTCTGAGAAAAGCGGTTAAGAAGGCTGACAAGATCTATCTCGCAACTGACCCGGACCGTGAGGGAGAGGCTATATCCTATCATTTGATGAAAGCACTTAAGCTGGAGAATAAGGATTACAAGAGAATTACGTTCAATGAGATTACAAAGAATGCGGTAAAGAATTCTATAAAGCAGGCAAGGGACATAGACATGAACCTTGTGGATGCCCAGCAGGCGAGACGAGTGCTCGACAGACTTGTTGGTTACAAGATCAGCCCGGTTCTCTGGGCAAAGATCAAGAGAGGTCTTTCTGCCGGACGTGTACAGTCTGTTGCACTCAAGCTCGTGTGTGACAGGGAGAAGGAGATAAATGATTTTATCCCACAGGAATACTGGACACTGGACGCGAATCTGACCGGCGGCAAGCTCAAGAAGCCTATCACGTTCAAGTTTACCGGAGATGGTAAGAATAAGGAAGAGATATCAGGCAGAGCGGCACTCGATGAGATACTCAGCGGTCTTCAAGATGGAGAGTACGTTGTAAAGTCCATAAAAGAGAGTGAGAGAAACAAGAAGGCACCGCTGCCATTTACAACAAGTACGCTGCAGCAGGAGGCTTCATCGAAGCTCAATTTTGCGACATCCAAGACGATGAGGATCGCACAGCAGCTCTATGAGGGAGTTGATATCAAGGGCCGTGGAACGATAGGTCTCATAACATACCTGAGAACAGATTCCACTAGAATATCAGAGGAAGCAGTTGCTGCTGCTGACAAATATATAACGGACAATTTCGGTGATATATATATTGGCGATTCAAATGGACGCGCCAAGACAGACAAGAAGATACAGGATGCTCATGAGGCTATCAGACCTACAGATGTGACTCTGTCACCGGTCATGGTAAAGGAACAGCTCTCAAGGGATCAGTTCAGACTGTATCAGCTCATATATAATCGTTTCCTTGCAAGCCAGATGGCGGGGGCGGTATATTCTGTCAAGAGTGTAAAGGTAAGCTGCGGCGATGCGACATTCCAGACATCCGCATCAAAGATAGCATTTGACGGATTCCTTGCTGTATACAATCTGGACAATGACAGAGGAGAGACAGTTGCGGGAATCAACAATCTTGCTGAGGGCGATGTGCTGGAGCTTGACGGCCTTGAGGAGAAACAGCATTTTACACAGCCGCCTGCAAGATATACAGAGGCATTGCTTGTCAAGACATTGGAGGAGCTTGGAATTGGAAGACCAAGTACCTATGCTCCAACCATATCGACCATACTTGCGAGAAGATATATAACGAAGGAACAGAAGAAGTTATATGTGACAGCCATAGGTGATGCGGTTAACCAGAGCATGGAGCAGGCGTTCCCGGTTATCATAGATGTGAATTTCACGGCTAACATGGAGTCCCTTCTCGATAAGATAGGAGAGGGAACCGTGGACTGGAAAGTGGTTGTCCGCAATTTCTATCCGGATCTCGACGAGGCGGTGAAGAAGGCGGAGGCAGAACTTGAGTCCATCAAGATAGAGGATGAGGTGTCCGAGGAAGTGTGTGACGTGTGCGGACGAAACATGGTCATCAAGTATGGTCCTCACGGCAAATTCCTGGCGTGTCCTGGATTCCCTGAGTGCAGATTTACAAAGCCGTTCTACGAGAAGATAGGTGTTACCTGTCCTAAGTGTGGCGGAGACGTGGTCATCAAGACGACGAGAAAGGGCAGAAGATACTATGGATGTATCAATGCACCTGAGTGTGATTTCATGTCATGGGCAATGCCAAGCAATGAGAAATGTCCTGAATGTGGAAAGTACATGATAGTAAAGGGCAATAAGCTGGTATGCTCAGATCAGGAGTGTGGTTATACCTGCAACAACAAGGCGGCGGAGACTGCTGATAAATAATTAAGATATAAGATATGTGACAGACAGATTCCTGATTGGAGACAATTAGTGAATTTGTCTGTTTTTTTGTTGAATTGTAGAAAAATTAAAAGAAGTGTATGGTTGTCATAATTATTAAAATTGTGTCGAAAAAAAGACTGACCACTATATGTTGTGGCTGAAAAATCCAGTAAAATCAACACTTTCTTAAATCTTTGTTTTTAGGACAACTTTACATAAAATATGGTTGTTATGTCAATCTTGTTGTGGTAGAATCACAAATAGTCATAATATTTCGAGCAAAAGATACTTTTTGTTACATAAAAAAATGGAGGATAACTTATGAGTGTACAATTGTTAGATAAAACACGAAAAATCAACAAGTTATTGCACAATAACAATTCACATAAGGTTGTTTTTAATGACATTTGTGATGTGCTCAGCGACATTCTTGCTTCAAACGTGATGGTAATAAGCAAGAAGGGCAAGATACTCGGACTCAAGAACAGAGAGGATATTCCGGAGATCCATGAGCTCATTGAGGGTAAGGTAGGAAGTCTCATAGACAACATGCTCAACGAGCGTCTTCTTCTCGTCCTGTCCACTAAGGAGAATGTTAATCTGACGACACTTGGATTTGATGGAAAGGATATAGACAAGTATCATGGTCTGCTCCTTCCTATTGATATAGCAGGAGAGAGACTTGGAACTCTGTTTCTGTACAGACTTCAGACTGAGTACGATATAGATGACATCATTCTTGGCGAATATGGAACCACCGTTGTGGGACTTGAGATGATGCGGGCGCTCAATGAGGAGAATGCTGAGGAGAACCGCAAGCTGGCCATAGTGAGATCAGCAATCAACACTCTGTCGTTTTCAGAGCTGCAGGCGATCAAACACATTTTTTCCGAGCTTGACGGCGAAGAGGGAATACTGGTTGCAAGCAAGGTCGCAGACAGGGTAGGCATAACAAGATCGGTTATAGTGAACGCACTCAGAAAGTTTGAGAGCGCAGGTGTTATCGAGGCGAGATCATCGGGAATGAAGGGCACGTACATAAAAGTGCTGAATGATGTGGTGTTTGATGAACTGAAGAATGCCTGAGAACAGAATTATAAATACATCGAAAAGGAGAGAAATATATGATACCGGCAATAGTGACATTGATAGTAGGTGTAGCGATAGTGATAGTAAGCTTTTTCCTCACTGACGGTCCAAAAGAGAATACAGAGAATTCTGTGATGGATGAGAGCAGGGAGAATCTGGAGAAGAAGCTTGATGAGTATTGTAACAGCCTTGTAGAGAAGAAGAAGAATGAGCTGAAGAAACAGGGCGAAGCTGTGAAATCGGACATGAAAAAGGGCCTTGATGAGGTCAGGGAGTCATCGAAAAAAGAGCTTGCTGAGATGAGAGAGAGTTCAAAGAAGGAAATGAGTGAGCTCATGGACAGCACAAGGAATGAGCTGGATGAGTTCAGAGCCGGCACAGTCAAGGCAAATGAGACAGCCCAGGCTGATACCCAGAAGAAGATAGATGATGCAGTCAAGGCATACGAGGAGGGTATAGAGGCTGCAAAGAAGAAGATGCAGACAGAGCTTGAGGCTTGTGAGAAACAGTTGTCAGAGAAGGCCAAGAAGCAGATGATAGATTACATCAACCAGAGCCTTAAGGATGCATACGAGGCATATGATCCGGATGACACCAGCGAGAAAGAGCCTGTGACATACGATGAGCCTGAGACTGTAGAGACTTCCGAGTCAGAGCCTGCGGAGGCAGATAACGGATCAGAGAAGACTGAGCCGGATGCAGAGAAAGCTCAGTCAGAAAATGATTCTCAGGCAGCAGATAAGACAGAGGCAGCAGATAAGACAGAGACAGCAGATGGAGCTGAGACTAAAGCTGATGCTGGAGCAGAAGATGACGTAAAGATAGATGGTATCGCTGACAATGATAAGTCGGAGACATCCGAGGGTGAAGCGCAGAAAGAGAATACCGAGTCAGAGAGCAGCACTGAGGCTGCTGCAGATGCAGAGGCTGCCGAGAAAGCAGTCAGTGTGGAGGATGCACCGGTAACAGACAGTGCATTTACAGTGGTAGAGGCTGAAAATCCTGAGAAGGCAGCCGCAGCGATCGCTGAGAATAACAATGCTGCCAGATCTAGAAACAATCGTTCAAAGAAGAGAAAAAAGAAGAAAGCCGCTCAGAACAAGGTTGTTGATATATGGGATGAAGGCACAGATGTAGAGTCACAGGTTGCAGATCTGCACAAGAAGGGACTCAGCATCATGGAGATCGCAAACAAACTTGGAATAGGAGTTGGAGAGGCTAAGGTTATGATAGACAAGATCAATGAGGCTGACAAACAGTAATCAGTCCGGGAGGTAAGCTATGTATAAAAAAAGTTATTTCAGAGGCCTTGGTACAGGGCTGGTGATAGGAGCACTTACCATGACTGTTGCGTTTAATTTTGGAAATGCCGGAAAAACTGATTCAGGTCAGGGCAAGACGGCGGTCGTAAGTCAGCAGCAGGATAAGAGCACAGAGGATTCTTCCACAGAGACAACAACAGAGAAGAAGACCGAGGATAAGACGACAGAAAAGACAACGACAGAGAAAGTAACCACGGAAAAGAGTGCCAATGCCGATAAGACTACAACAGAGACAGGCAAGTCAGAAAATGGCAAGAGCGATGCAGAGAGCGGCAGCGGAAGCAACAGTGGTACTACCGGAAGTTCCGACAAGTCAAATGGAACCGGCACAACAGATAACAACGGAGGCCTTTCTGATAAGACAGAGAGAGTTCCATCTGCCAAGGACAACGGCTATACAGAGGATAAGAATTCGCAGACCGGTTCAGGAAGCAGCACAAATAAGACTACCGAGGCGGCGACAGAGGCTGTGAAAGCGAGTGCCATCAAGTATGACAATGGCGGCGGAGAGATCACATTTGGAGCCGGCACATCAGCATACGAGATATGCCAGTTGCTTGGACAGATAGGCATCAGGGATGCAGATGAGTATTACGACTGGCTTCTCAGATCGGGATATTCTGAGAGTCTTGTACCTGGAACATACACATTTACCGGAAATGAGACAAACGGCGGAATAGTGTGGATCCTTTTAGGTCATCAGTAAATAAAAATATATAAAACACAAGAAAAAAGTGCTTGAATGCACTTTTTTTTTGTGTTACAATGTCGATTGCGTGAGTGCGCATAACAAATATACATGCTGGTTGATAGTTGGCGTGGTGCCTGTGCTCGGGTGGTCCAAAGAGTTGATGCCGGCAGAAGATTTTAACCATGGAGGTAGAAAAAATGAGCGTTATTTCA
>ULPP01059668.1_pt1 | contig 22264 bp, 20 predicted proteins | sample 1953531 | NCBI WGS metagenome assembly ULPP01 (sample SAMEA4835630, study PRJEB28245) | human gut metagenome | biome: gut microbiome; material: fecal sample | place: Denmark | collected 2008
ATATAGGAAAATAAAAGATACCACAAGGAGAATTTGGAAAGAATGTACAGAAAGAAAGGCAGAGGATGGACAAAGCATATAGATTTTATGCTTATAGATATCGCATGCATTGTTATAGCATTTTTTATTTCATATGTGATACGCTTCGGCTTTAATAACCCATATGTGGACAAGGACTACCGTATACTGGGTGTAGCATTTCTTCTGATAGATTTCTTTGTGGAGATAATGGCAGATTCATTCAAGAACGTCCTAAAACGCGGATATCTGGATGAATTCATATCGACCTGCAAGCACGCAGTGCTTGTATTTCTGGTGACAGCGCTATTTCTGTTCACCACACAGATGGCTGATATATACTCGCGATTATCATTTTATATCATGTTTCCAATCTATGTGACAATAACATATGTAGCAAGACTAGCGCTCAAGAGCTTCCTTAAGAAAAAGGGCTTTGGAGCATCAAGAAAATCGCTGTTTGTCATAGCACCTGATGCCATGCTTCGTGATACACTGTGCACAGTGGAGAAAAGCTGTATAGGCTATACAAAGATAGTAGCAGCTTCACTGGATACAGACATGAAGGGTGAGACTATATGCGGCATACCTATAGTTGCAAACCACGATGGTATAGTGGACTATGCGTGTGATGAGTGGGTGGATGAGGTGCTCATCCCGCCTTGTAGCGAGGATGAATATCCAGAGCGGATGGCAGATATATTCCTTGAGATGGGAATAGCGGTACATACAGGAATAACCAAAAATGGCACAGCCCAGGGAGGCTACAAGCAGATAGAAAAGATAGGCGACTATACCGTAGTCACATCAAGCGTGAACTATGCCAACACCAGCGCGCTTCTGGTAAAGAGAGGCATGGATATAGTCGGAGGATTGGTGGGTTGCCTGTTCACACTTATCATAATGATATTTGTGGGTCCTATGATATACATAGCATCGCCTGGACCTATATTTTTCGCGCAGGAGAGAGTCGGCAGAAACGGAAGAAAATTCAAGATGTACAAATTCCGCAGCATGTATATGGATGCCGAGGAGCGAAAGAAGGAGCTTGCGGCACAGAATAAAGTGGGCGACGGAATGATGTTTAAGATGGATTTCGACCCGAGAATCATAGGCAACAAGGTGCTGCCAAACGGAAAGAAGAAAACCGGAATTGGGCAGTTTATCAGGAAAACAAGCCTGGATGAATTCCCACAATTCTTCAATATACTAGTAGGAGATATGAGCCTGGTAGGCACTAGACCACCGACACTGGATGAGTGGGAGAAGTATGAACCACATCATAGAGCCAGAATGTCATTCAGGCCGGGACTGACCGGACTATGGCAGGTGAGTGGCAGAAGTAATATCACGGACTTTGAGGAAGTGGTGAAGCTGGATACCCAGTATATTGGAGAGTGGAGTGTTAAGGGGGATATTAGTATTCTTTGTAAGACCGTACTAAGCGTTGTGAAAAATGATGGTGCAGTGTGATGTGTAGTAGATATCTATCAGAATATATAGTGGAAGATATCCACAGAGATGATTTATAGAAGAACAAAGCGATAAACGCTGAGGCAGTAAAAAACAATAGAAAGATTGAGGTGTAAAGATTATGTACGATTATCTGGTGGTTGGTTCTGGGTTATACGGAGCCACGTTTGCGCAGCAGGCTAAAGCACACGGTAAATCAGTCCTTGTTATCGACAAGAGGCCGAACGTTGCTGGCAATATCTATACAGAAAAGGTTGAAGGTATCAATTTCCATAAGTATGGCGCGCATATTTTTCACACCAATAATAAGAAAGTCTGGGATTACCTGCAGCAGTTCACTGTTTTCAACCGTTTCACAAACTCTCCGGTAGCAAACTATAAGGGCGAACTATACTCCATGCCTTTTAATATGTATACGTTCAATAAAATGTGGGGCGTTGTGACACCGGAAGAGGCTCAGGCTAAGATTGACGAGCAGCGCAAGGAAATCATAGGCGAGCCGAAGAATCTGGAAGAGCAAGCGATTAGTCTTGTCGGTAGAGACATTTACGAAAAGCTGGTCAAGGGCTACACGGAGAAACAATGGGGGCGTGACTGCAAGGATCTGCCTGCGTTCATTATTAAACGTCTGCCTGTGCGCCTGACATTTGATAACAACTACTTCAACGCTCTTTACCAAGGAATCCCGATTGGTGGATATACACAGATGGTGGAGCACATGCTTGAGGGTATCGAAGTTCGGCTTGGTGTGGACTACCTGGAAAATAAAGATGAACTGGACAAGCTGGCGGAAAGAGTTGTTTATACCGGACCGATTGATGCTTATTTCAATTATTCTCTCGGTTATCTGGAGTACCGTTCCGTTCGCTTTGAAAACGAAATCCTCGACAAGCCGAACTTCCAGGGCAATGCCGCTGTGAACTACACAGATCGAGAAACACCGTGGACACGCATTATCGAGCATAAGTGGTTCGAGTTCGGTAAGGATGAAAACGGGAATGATTTGCCGAAGACCATAATATCCCGTGAGTACAGCTCTGAGTGGAAACCCGGAGATGAACCGTATTATCCGGTCAATGATGCGAAGAATGGGATGCTCTATGCCGACTACAAGAAGCTGGCCGAGGGTGAGAAGAATATTATCTTTGGCGGGCGACTGGGCGAGTACAAGTACTATGACATGGATGCTGTGGTGGCATCGGCGTTGGAGATGAGCGAGAAAGAATTGGCTTAAAGCCTAATACAGATTAAAAGGGGTAGGCGATATGAGCCAAAATAAATCAAACGAATCATATAAACAAAACAAACCATTAGACATAAAAATCATTATAGCGGCGCACAAGAAATATCGTATGCCGCAGGATGATATATACATACCACTACATGTCGGAGCTGAGGGTAAGGAGTCAATTGGCTATCAGGGTGATAATACCGGAGAAAACATATCAAAACTTAATCCTTACTTCTGTGAACTTACCGGAATGTACTGGATGTGGAAGAATCTGAAAGCTGATTATTTGGGATTAGCACATTACAGACGACATTTCTGCTTACGGAAGAAGAAAGCCGAGAACGGTGAAGAAAGTAAGTGGAAATCGGTATTAAACAGCAAAGAAGCGCAGATTCTGTGTAAACAATACGACGTTATCGTTCCTGAAAAGCGCCACTATGTGATTGAAACCTTAGAGTCGCATTACGCACACACTCACTACATAGAACATTTGGAGAAGACAAGGGAAATCATCAGTGAACGATATTCGCAGTATCTTGATAGTTATGACAAGATTCTTAAAAAGAAAAGCGGATATATGTTCAATATGTTCGTGATGAGAGCGGATCTTGTTGACGAGTACTGCTCGTTCCTTTTCGATGTGTTGCATGAACTGGATAAAAGAGTGGATACGAGCAACTACTCCGCATTCCAAGCTCGGTATCCGGGTAGAGTTGGAGAAATCCTGCTTAATGTCTGGCTTGACAAAGAAGTTGGAGAGCAAGGGCTGAAGGTAAAGGAAATCCAGCATATACACATGGAGCCGATTAACTGGTGGAACAAAGGGACTGCATTCCTGAAAGCTAAGTTTTTGGGTAGAAGATATGAGCATGGATTTTGATAGAGGGAAGTTGTAGAAGAGGCGAAAAAGTTTCGGGAAAGGACTTGACAGATGGAAGAAATGAGAAATTGCTCGCTTAGCAAGCAAGCAAGCAAGCGGATAGAATGGCTTGATGCGCTAAAAGGATTCGCGATTATTTCCGTTGTATTGGGGCATACCCTTTTAGGTTATAGCGAGAACAATGCATTTGGAGTATATAACGATTTCTTCTGTACCATAAAGGATTGGATTTATATATGGCATATGCCCTTATTTATTTGTTTGAGCGGATTCTCGTTTTGCGTTGCATATTATCGAAACGACGGAGTGGATGCTAACAGTAAGCTAGCTTCAAATAAAGTGAAGCGGCAGATACTCAATCTACTGTTGTTGTATGTCATCTTTAGTATCGTGTTGTATGGAATGAAAATTCCACTGGCAGCCTTTACAGATAACAAATTAACCGTTGGTGATGCCGTAGTAAATCTTTTGATTCCGAATACACTGATGTGGTATTTATGGGTCCTTGCGATTTATTACATAATCTTGCTGTACTACAAACCACTTATGAGGGTAATTGCAGAGAACCCAAAGGCTGTTTTAGGAATACTTCTGGTTGTTGCGGTTGCCCAAAGACTGAGCGGAAACTGCGTCAATTGGAGACTGTGTTTCGGAAATTTCTTTCATTGTGCATTTTATTTTTGCCTCGGTATGATACTGTACCTTTATAGAGAACAGTACAAGAAGAAGTATAAACCTCAGTGGATGTGGATCGGTACGCTGATTGTGGTCATCCATTTTGTATGTTATATGGCAATAAATACGGAGAATGGTAATAGAGTCGGCGGTATTATTTTTACAGTCCTTAACGAATTCATAGCTGTTCTGGTTATTACGTTGGTGTTCGCAGTAGCGTATCGGTGTGAGCGTGGAGGCAGACTTTTACCGGCTCTTGGCAGAGCATCGCTTGTAATATATATTCTGCATACTTACATAGTGACGGTCATGAAGGTCGTAGCGATTAGGACTGGGGCATGTAAGAGCCTGTTTATGGACATTGTGGTGATTGTATTGAGTGTTATCGTTCCGATAGCCATATGCTATTTTGTGGATTGGATTAGAAGGAAAAACAGGTTGGTGAGAGCTGTATTCGCTCCAGGGAAACATTTAAAGATTTTGGATTAAATTATTGGATGTCATCAGATGAATAAATGAAGACAGGTTTGATATGGAAAAGTTAAGTGAGAGAAGTGCTATGGAAAATAGAATGCCGCTTATAAATATTATTGTACCTATTTACAACGTTGAAAAATATCTCGATAAATGTGTTAGAAGTATATTAAATCAAACATATAAAAATATACGTGTCATCTTAGTGGATGATGGGTCTGCTGACAAATGTCCTGAAATGTGTGAAAGCTACGCGCGCAAAGACGCTCGCATTTTTGTAATTCATAAAAAGAATGGCGGACTGTCTTCTGCAAGAAACAGTGGCTTGGAAGTGTTATTTAGCTCACAATTCAGTGATAAAGGAAAATATGTAGCCTTTATTGATAGTGATGACTATGTGGCAGAAGACTATATAGAATTTTTATATGACATGATTGAAAAAAATCAGGCGGATATAGCACAGTGTGGTCATTATATAGAGTTTTCGGAAAAACGAAGAAACGATAAAAATCGCGAACACAAAACGATAGTTTTAAGCAAGGAAGAGGGCTTGGAGAGCTTATGCTACAATGGGGTTTGGGATGTTACGGCATGGAATAAACTATACAAACTACAAATTCTGGAATATGTTCGCTATCCTGAAGGAAGGTGTTATGAGGATACAGCTACATCTTATTTAATAACAGATAAAGCCAAGAGACTTGTCGTCAACATGGAACCTAAATATTACTATGTACAACGATATAGCTCTATAGCGAACAGTAATAGCTGGAAAGAATACAAAATTCAGTTTATTGAAATTGGCGATCAGTTTGCCGACTGGATAACATTAAATTATCCTCAATATGCAGAGGCTGCAAACATTAAAAGAGTGTTTGTGCGTTTTTCTACGCTATCACAAATGGTTAACAGTAATCACTATGACGATCGTGTAGTAGAAATTCGAAAAACCATTCTGAATTACAAGGATAGTGTTCTCAAAAACCCAAAGGTGAACAATAGAGACAAGATGGGAATGATTGCTCTGTCATGTGGGTGGAATTTTTATCGAATTTTGTGGAAGACATATTACAAATTTGTTCGTAGGAGATAAAATTACATTAAGATTGAAATTAAATTTACAGAAAGTATTAGTGTTTTATGAAGGAGTAATAGGATGGGTATGAGTATTGCTGTATGTGTAGCAACACCGTTCCAAGCATTAAATGCAATTAATTTGGTGTGTAATTCGCTGACAAAAAACGATAGAAAAGTGCTGTTCTATCGAGACTATTCTGCAGAGTCGCACAGTATTCTACTCGGTATCAAAAAATACCATATATTTGATTGCATTTACGAATATGATTTGGAGAGAAAAGATAATATATTTAAATATATTATAAATGATGTTGTGCAAGCTGTGAATCCATTAATGTTCGTTAAATGGATAACAAAAGCGCATGTTGATTTACACAAAGAGTCTTTTGATAAAATCACCATAACATCTGGGACAGAATTGGAAGTAGCGTTAGCTCGGATATATCCAACTGCAAGTATTATTGCTTATGATGATGGTTTGGGTAGTTATGTGGGTGATATAGTTCATGACCATAAGTTGAATATTATCTGGAAACTTCTAGGTAGAAGGACAGATAGTATCTGGCCGGAGTGTTTGTATGTTAACAATGTTGAATTTTGCGATAGCAAATTATCAAAAAATAAAAAGAAACTTTTGGCCTTGGAAAATACTAAAGATAATTATAGTTCTATGGTTTATGATATATTTGGTGTATCGAACAGTAGCGTATATGATTCGCGGCATCTAGTCTATTTATCTCAACCTCTTGGAGAACTTGGGGCAAATATGGATAGATACGAAGACTTGATTGAGAATGCATTGAATGAATTTAAAGAGTTTGGAATATACAGAAAGCATCCCCGTGATTCTCGTAAAACGATGTTAGAATTTATACAAGATGATTCCAATTGCATTTGGGAACTTATATGCGGAGATAGAGTAGATAATAATAGTGTTTTGATAGCATGCTGTTCAACCACCCAGATAATGCCTAAAATACTTTACAACAAGGAACCGTGGATAATTTTTACATATAAAATTTATGGAATAGATAAGACAGAATTTTATAAAACCAGATTTTATCCAGTAATAACAAGACTAAGATCTTGCTATACAAACAAATACAGAATTGTGGAGCCAGCCTCGATTGAAGAATTGGTTAAAGATATCAGGGAGATTTTAGAAAAAGAAAGACTTATATAAGGATTTGATAGAATGAGAAAAATTGTAGTTAGAAAAAGAGATTTTTTGATAAATATTGTTTTTGGATTAGTATTTCTTATATGCTCTCTTGCCTGCAAGCTAAAATTAACTTCATATATTGCAGTGTTTTTCTTTATAGCCTATATGATATACACAATAGTCAATAGAAAAGAAGTATTTATTAAGTATTTGGCTTTTATTTTTATGGCAGTTGCTGCTATTTTTGGTACTGTTATTATTGAACTTGGAAATCATGTTTATTTGAAGGAATTGCAAACAAGCGGGGAATTTGTTGGTTCCTTGCCCTTGTTGGTTTTTTCTTATTGGCTACTTATTTGCATTTTTATGACTTCGGAAGGAACATATAGAGTTGAAATCAACACTGCTCGCATGACGGGGATTGCACAGTCAGCCAAGACAATTAACAGAATTTCATTTGTTGTATTTGTACTATTTGGAATTCTATTTGCCACAGTTGCTGCGCACCCAGCTTTTCTACTTGAAGTTGACAGGTTCACTTATGCCTCACAGTTCCAAAACAGTAGACTTATAGAGACTCTCGTTTATATAGCACCACTTTTACTTATTTTCCCTATTCTTTCTTTGATATACGGGAATAAAGTTCTGGGAGGAGCGGCCATACTGCTTTATGTTTTGTATTGCCTGTGGGTAGGAAATAAGTTTGGACCGTTTTTTACTCTTATTTGTGTATTCCTTCTTGTCTACTATCGAAGAATATTAGATATGGATAAGAGAAAGCTGAAAAGAATCATTCAAATTATTGTGATTGTTTTTACCCTTGTTTTAGTGTTTGCTATATATTTTTCAACATCTATCAGTGGTTATAGCGCGTCTGGCTATATTCAACAAAGAAGTGCACAACAAGGTCAATTATGGTGGAAAACATTTGATCTTTGTGAATCTCCGCATCCAGAAGATTTCATTGATGAAATAAATGCTATTGGCAATGGAAAAAATTCTATTAGCGATAATGTCGGCTCGAATAATGGCGTGTATCGGATTATGTACATGTGTGCACCCAAGTCCCTTATAGATTTTAAACTTTCCACTGGATCTAGATATACGGAGGCGGGGTTTGCAATAGTTTATTATTATTTTGGGTACATTGGTTTGATTGCTTTTGTTATTCTATGTGGCATTTGGTTTTCGGCAACACTAAATTGTTTTATTAAAAACTTGAATAAGGGCGATTATATAAAAGCACTTATTATGCTTAGATTTTTTATACTTGAACGGGCGTTTATTTCTATGTTTGAATTCAAAGATTTTTTAGATATTGTTACTCTGGCATCTCTTATTTATCTTTTAGTTATGAGAAACAGAAAGATATCAATTAGTAAGAATAATGGAATTAAAATTGTCAAAATATAAAGTGTGCCAAGAATTATGTGGCCATAATAAATCGAGAGGAGTACTTGATGAAAGCAAAATCAGTTAATAAAATAACTTTATATAATATATTGAGCACAGTACTCTTACAAGGAATCTCATTGTTTACAGCACCATATTTTTCACGTGTCCTTGGAAATTCTAACTACGGAGTTGTGTCGATTTACACCACGTGGGCCACATTATTATCGACTGTTTTTGGGCTTCAGACACAAAGTACCATAGCCGTTTCGAAGAACGAGTTTCAGGGCAAAGAGAATATTAGATATCAGTCCAGTGTTCTCTTCTTATCCGTTTTGTCCTATGCAGCGTTTTCAGCAGTAATGGTATGCTGCACCCCAGTTTTTGCTAAGTGGTTTGGAATGAGCAACGGGATGTACTTTGCAGTTATTCTGCAGAGCTTTGGTATGTTTTGTTCTCAATTCCTAAATATGAAGTTCACTTATGAGTTCAAGGCGGATAAGAATCTTATTCTTTCTGTATTCATATCATTGACATCAGTCATTATTGCTCTGGTCATGATACAGATTTTGCCTTCCGATATCAACTACTGGGGCAAGATTACCGGAACTTTGGTTGTTTATGCCCTGGTTAGTGTTGTGGCTTGTATTTATATCTTTTCAAAGGGCAAAACCTTCTATGTTAAGGAATTCTGGATGTACTGTCTGCCTTTATCGATACCTATTATATTCCATAGTTTGTCGGGACTTGTTTTGAATCAGAGTGATCGAATCATGCTTCAAAATATGGAAAATAATAGTACTGTAGGTATTTATAGTCTTGCATTTAGTTTTGCCAATGTCCTGTCTGTTATATGGAACGCTCTTAACAATAGCTGGGTTCCGTATTATTACAAATATACGAGAGAAAATGACTTTGAAAGTATTAAGATACATTCAAGAAACTACGCGGAGTTGTTCACAGTGTTGGCATCCGGTTTCATCCTTTTGACACCGGAAGTATTTCATATATTTGCAGACGAGACATATTGGTCAGGAACGAACCTTATACCGCTTTTTGCAATTGGATTTTACTTTGTTTTTTTGTACAGCTTTCCTGTTAATTATGAATTTTACAATAAAAACACAAAAGTAATCGCTATTGGAACGGCTTGCGCAGCCTTGATGAATATTGTATTGAATTATTTCTTCATTCTTAAGATGAGTATGACTGGAGCTGCTATAGCGACAGCTGTTTCGCATTCATTCCAGTTTATATTTCATCATATTTGCGCTAAGAGACTAATAAAGAAAGGGGATTACCCTTACAGCGTTAAATTTTACTGCTGTTGTGTCATCTCTTTCTGCTGCGTGTTTTCTTTTTGTATGATAGCGGGCAATTCGCTTACTTTGCTTAGATGGGGATTTGGAGGTGCGTTGGGTATTTTTGAACTGTATCGTATATATAAACGTAGGTCGATTTTCTAAAGGTATGAGCTGAAATGAACGTTAGATAAATAATATGAAAAGCGTCGTTACACAGCTAATATTATGAGTTTTGGAGGTAGCTGCATAAAAAAGAAAGTAATATATTTCCAGAGCCTTGCCGAACCTCTAGTAGACTAGGGGGTGGGCAGGGTTCTGGATAAGAAACCCGTAAATGATGGAGTTTGATACAGAACTACATCCGCAACGAGACCAAGCGGAGTAAATAGCGGTATTGCGTCTACTGATCTAATCAGTACCGTTATTAACGAAGTCAGGTTGGTAACTAATCAAACAAAAAACAAGAGCTGTAGCTGGCATCGGTTTTTACCGTGGGGCATGCCCCCGTTTTGGAGCTTGGCTGGCACTCGGTGTATGAATAGATGCTTTTAAAACTATACCCAATTTTAAGCTATTCGGTACTTGATACTACGATATTCATCACCATCGGCTCTGTTTTAGAGGTAAATAAAATACGTCAAAGCCTGTAAAATCAATAGATTAAGGCTTGACAGAATAGGAAGGTTAAATATGAAAATTTTGGCTGTAATTCCTGCCCGTGCTGGGTCTAAAGGAATACCGAATAAGAACATTCGCATTATTGGTGGGCATCCGCTTATTTATTATGCTATCCGTAATGCATTAGACTCGGAGCTTGTGTCCGATGTGATTATTTCCACGGATTCGTCTGAGGTTAAGATCATTGCAGAACAGATGGGTGCGTCCGTCAAATGGCGTAATTCTGAGCTTTGTGGTGATGCTGTTACGCTGGATGCGGTTGTCGCGGATGCTATTCCTGCCGGCGAGTGGGACTACGTAGTGACGATGCAGCCCACTTCACCAACGCTGCGTGTAGGAACTCTCGATGCTGCTATTAAGTATGCGATAGACAACGATTTGGATACCTTGATTTCGGCAATCAATGCGCCACATCTATCTTGGGGTGTCAAAGATGGTGTAAAAGTGCCAAATTACACGGAGAGACTGAACCGTCAGTATCTTCCTCCATGCTATATGGAAACAGGAGCTTTTGTGGTTTCGCGTGCTTCAGTAGTTACGCCGAAGACTCGAATCGGAAAGAAAGTTGATGTCTACGAGGTTCCAGAAGATGAGTCGCAGGATGTTGACACATTCGAGGATCTCCGCAGTGTCGCTGCTACTCTCGACAGACAGCGCGTTGCCATTTATGTAAACGGGAACAATAAACGTGGAATTGGTCACATTTATAGAGCCCTTGAACTAGCTGATGAGTTCTATGTGAAACCGGATATCTATTACGATTCCAACCAGACCGATCCAAAGGTTTTTGGAAAGACTACTCATAATTTGATTTCTGTCAACGGTATCGCTGAACTCTTTGATAGATGCAAGGAGAATAACTACACCGTATTCATCAACGACATTCTGACCACATCTATCGATTACATGATTGGCTTGCGTTCCGTTCTCCCAAATGCTAAGATTGTGAACTTTGAGGATGACGGCGAAGGAATTTTGAAGGCTGATCTTGTTTTTAATGCTTTGTTTAAGGAGAACGAGTTGCCGCAGGTACATGCCGGAGAGAAGTATTATATTAGCGGAAAAACCTTTATGTTCTACAACCCGATAGAGATTAAGGATAAAGTTGAGAGAGTGTTCATCTCTTTTGGAGGTGCTGATCCGCAGAATTATTCTGACAGGCTGTTGGCGATGATCTCCAAGGCTGAATACAGTCAGTGCCATTTTATTGTCGTGCTTGGACGTGCAAAGTATAATGTGGAAGCTCTGATGGACTACAATAAGTACTCCAATATTGAAGTACTCTATGATGTGTCGAATATGCCGGAGTTAATGACAAGCTGCGATGTCGGTATCACATCCCGCGGTAGAACGGGTTATGAACTTGCTATTCTAGGTATTCCATCGATTTCGATGGCACAGAATGCCAGAGAAGAGAAACATGGATTTGTCTGCAACGAAAACGGCTTTACATATATTGGTCTGAACCCTGCAGATGAAGTTATCGAGGCAAATTTGAAGATGTATCTCCAGATGACGAAGGAGACACGCCAGAAATACCAGACAATGCTTTTGAGCCATGATTTACGCGGCGGACGTAAGCGCGTCATGAGTTTGATTAACAGTTTGTAATCAAATGCCATTGGCAATGGAGAACGTAATCCGATGGCGTTGATAATAAACAGAGAAACCGTATAGTATCTTCGCAATAAGCAAAAGATACTTTTGTGAAATATACAGTAAAAGGAGAAATTTAAAATGAACAAACCGTATTTAATCGCTGAGATGGGTGTCAATTTCTATGACACAGCAAAAGTCATGGGGATTTCCCCGTTGGACGCTGCAAAGCTTTATATTGATAAGGCTGCAGAGGCAGGAATTGACTGCGCTAAATTTCAGTCCTACAAGGCAGGAACTATCGTTTCTAAGAACTCACCGGCTTATTGGGACACTACAAAAGAGCCGACCAAGACTCAGTATGAACTATTCCTGAAACATGACAGCTTTGGCGAGGCCGAGTATAGAGAACTGTGTAATTACACACATGCAAAGGGAATGGATTTTACATCCACACCTTTTGATTATGCATCTGCTGATTATCTGGAAGATATGGTGGACTTTTATAAGATTTCCTCATCTGACCTTTCCAATATTCCTTTCATCCGTCATATTGGTGCTAAGGGCAAGCCGGTTTATATGTCTGTTGGTGCTGCGTATCTTTCGGAAGTTGACGTAGCTATTAGGGCATTGAAAGAGTCTGGGTGTAAAGATATTGTTATTTTCCATTGTGTTCTTTCGTATCCGACTGCGCCTGAGAATGCAAATCTTCGCGTTATTGAAACGCTGAAGAAAGACTTCCCGGACGTTCGTGTAGGATTCTCTGACCATGTTGCACCTGATGATACGATGATGACTCTGGCAACTGCATATCTCTTGGGCGCTGAAGTTATTGAAAAACACTTCACTCTGGATAAGACTCTGCCGGGCAATGATCATTATCATGCTGGCAATCCGGAAGACTTTAAGAAGGCAATCGCAAACTTCAAGTGGATTGATAGAGTTCTTGGCTCGCCTGAGAAGACCGTTCTTGATTGCGAGATTGTCCCGAGAAGAGAAGCAAGACGTTCTCTTGTTCTGACAAGGGATATGAAGGCAGGAGAGGTTATTGCAAAAGAGGATTTGATGCCGAAGCGTCCTGGTACCGGTATTTCTCCAGAGTACGCAGATATTGTTGTTGGACGCAAGGTTGTCAGAGACTTGGATGAGGATACTATCCTTACCTGGGATATGATTTAAGGACGGATTTATAAGCTGCATTCCATAACATTGCACATGGCAGGATGATTATTTAAGGGGGAAACTTCAGGATGGAATATCAAAAGAAAAGAAAGCGAAATTCAAATATAGAGTTTTTGAGATTATTATGTATGTTCGTTATTGTGCTTCATCATTCGAACCTGTATTCTGGGGCGTTGACGGAGAGCTTTAGCGTTAATTCATTATGGAGCTATTTGTTTGCAATCGGTGGAAAACTCGGAGCGAATTGTTTTTTTGCCATATCAGCATACTATTTGCTTGATAAGAAGTTTTCACTAAAAAGCGTATTGAATCTCCACAACTCAATATGGGTGTATTCCATCCTGTTTTTCGCTCTTAATTTAATTATAAGTTTCCGTCCCTTTACTTTTCGGGATATACCGGAAACGATTCTGCCGGTGATATATAATTCGTACTGGTTTTGCTCGACATATATTGCTTTGTTATTCCTTGCACCTTTTTTGAATATTATCATAGAGCGTATCGGAAAACAGAAACATGCATTAAGTCTGGCAATAATCGGTGGGGGGGTACTGATACCCGCAACTTTATTGCCTGGAAGTGTTGCATTTAAGGATAATAGCCATATTGGTTCAGTTCTTGTTATTTATTTCCTTGTAGCCTATTTGAAGAAGTATATTGAGACTCCAAATAAGCGGAGGTGTGTGGCAATATTCTTGGTGAGCAGCTTCATAATGTGGAGCAGTGGAGTTGCACTGAATTTAATCGGTACGAAACTTGGCAAGGCTTCTATTATAGAGAACTCTACATTTTGGATGACCGGTGAAAGTGTTTTCATGATTTTGGCAGGCGTTTCATTATTCTGGATTTTTCTTCTGCTGCCGGAGAGAGAGAGTAGTATAATCAACAGAATATCACGCGGCACAATAGATGTTTATCTTATTCACATGAATCATTTTGTCTATATGTGGCTGTGGAGTGAATGTTTCCATATAATTAGGCATTTGGCTGATTGGTGGTATCCGCTATATGTTATAGGGTGTTCCACCGTTGTGTTGGGTGTTGGATTGCTATGTGGAAATCTACGGGTATTTGTTGAGAAGAAATTCTTTAATAAGCAGCAAAGTAAACTGCAAAGATGTGTGGACAAGATAGATGGAATTATGAATTCTGATTAAGAATATCGAAAATGAACAGAGGTGTTTAACATATGTGTGGAATAGTCGGTTTTATTGGCAATAGGTCAGCGGCTCCCATCCTTTTAGATGGACTCGCAAAGCTTGAATATCGTGGTTAGAATTTAATGGGGGTTGACCACATTGGTGTCAGTCACTGTGAACACATTAATTCTGGGCTGGTATACTTCAGGAAGGTTATTTTGTTTATTCATTGGCGGTTCTTATGGCACTTATGGTTGTTGCAATAACAATCTATACCCTGCGCAATAAGGAAAGATATACACAATATAGTAAATGGACAGGTGAAGTAGCTTATCAGGGGAAAATAAATAGAATCGCATGTAAATCGTATTTTTTCGGTTTACATGCGATTTTTTTAATGATATAATAATAGTAAATTATTACTATTGATAAATGAAGTACGTTAAGAGTGTTTAAGAAAGGAATATCAGATGAATAGAAAGAGATTAATTGTACTGATAGCCGCAGTGACAGTGGTTACAGCATCAAGAATAGAAACAGTATGGGCGGACAACACTACCACATCGGAAGCTGCTAATGGATATATTGAGAGTGAGCTGGACAATAATACCCCGCTATATGAGCCTTATGAGAGTCTGTATATGTCAGTACCTACAGCATATCCGGAGAATGGGATAGCTGATATAAGGGCAGACTATCCAGCAAATCGCGATCAAAATCCATATGGTACGTGCTGGGCATTTTCATCAACAGGACTTGCTGAGTTTGATATGATTAATGATGGTTTGGCAGACAAGGATACTGTTGATTTCAGTGAGGCACAGCTGGTGTACTTTGCATACAATTTTGTTACAGATCCCCTGGGTGGAACAGAAGGGGACAAGGCAAAGTATAATAATAATCTTGCTTCTACCATATATCAGAACAGAGGTGGTAATTTTGAGTATGCATTGCGTCGCTATAGCCAGTGGATTGGTCTGGTGAACGAATCAGATGTGCCGTATTCGATTTTCAAGAATGATACAAATGCTTCAATAGATAGTAAATATGCATATGGGTATGACCGCGCACATCTGCAGAATGCTTATGAGATAAATATAAAACAACAGCCACAGCAGGTGAAAGAGATGATAAGGGAGCATGGCGCAGTCGGGGCTATGTACTACGACAGGGATGCCGGATGGGGTTTTTATGGAGATGACGCATATACTTATTATGATGCTGACAGAGTTGGCGGTGGACATGCTGTCATGATAGTTGGTTGGGATGATAACTTCTCCAAAGATAATTTCAGGGAGACAAACAGACCGGCAAACAATGGTGCATGGCTTGTGAGAAATAGCTGGGGAGACTATAAGGATTATTTCTGGATGTCATACGATACAGTGTCTCTTGCTGATACAGCGTGGGTCTTTGATGTGACAGGCTCTGACAACTATGATAATAATTATCAGCTGGATGGCGGTATAAATACTTATAAAGTCTCTAATTACACGACAATGGCCAATGTATTTACAGTAGGAGAAAAGGAAGGCGTGACGTATGAAAAGCTTAAGGCTGTTTCGCTTTCTATGACAAGGGAATCTAATGTTGGTTATAAAATACAGGTATATACAGATTTGATGAACTTAAAGGATCCAACAAGCGGTACCTTGCAGGAGTCTGCTACAACAGAAGGAACGAGTGCATTTGCAGGTTTCTATACCATACCACTCAATGAGACCGTCAATTTAAAGCCGGGCAGCTCATTTTCAGTGGTTGTCACACTCGATAAGGCAGCTTTGGATCATGAATCAGCATATAAGGAGGCGAGAGGGGATACCGTAATATGGGACTGTGAGGTAAACAGGGAGAACTCCAGAAGTTTTTATAAATATGGAACAAAATTCTATAATATTACATATCCGAATGGTGATGATGGGAATTTATGTATCAAGGCATTTACAACAAACTGTACGGATGTGATTGATACACCGGATGTGCCTGACACTCCAGATATTCCGGATACGCCGGATGTACCGAACACCCCAGATGTACCGAACACCCCAGATGTACCGAACACCCCGGACAAGATATCCCCAGTTGGAAAAGAAAAAACAGGTGTATTACAAGGAACAGATGGTGCATGGTACTATTTCAAGGATGGAGAGATAGATACTAAATGCAATGATGTTCTTGAAAATAGTAATGGCTGGTGGGTAATCCGCAATGGCAAAGTTGATTTTAATTATAATGGAATTGCTTCAAATGCTTATGGAGACTGGTATTGTCAGAATGGTAAGGTGGACTTTAATGCAAATGACGTATTATATACACCACAGGGCTGGTATTATTTCAGAGGTGGAAAGGTACAGAAAGGTCAGGAGACAGTACAGTGGAACAGTAATGGCTGGTGGTATATCGGAACAGATGGCAAGGTTGATTTTAATAAAAACACAGTAGCGCAAAACTCAAATGGCTGGTGGGTAATCAGAAATGGAAAAGTGAATTTCAATTATAATGGAATTGCTTCAAACGCAAATGGAGACTGGTATTGTCAGAATGGCAAGGTAAACTTTAATGCTAATGACGTATTATATACACCACAGGGCTGGTATTATTTCAGAGGTGGAAAGGTACAGAAGGGTCAGGAAACAGTACAATGCAACAGCAATGGCTGGTGGTATATCGGAACAGATGGCAAGGTAAACTTTAATGCTAATGGCGTATTATATACACCACAGGGCTGGTATTATTTCAGAGGTGGAAAGGTACAGAAGGGTCAGGAGACCGTGCAGTGGAACAGCAATGGCTTGTGGTATATCGGAATAGATGGCAAGGTTGATTTCAATAAAAACACAGTAGCGCCAAACTCAAATGGCTGGTGGGTAATCCGCAATGGCAAAGTTGATTTTAATTATAATGGAATTGCCTCAAATGCAAATGGAGACTGGTACTGTCAGAATGGCAAGGTAAACTTTAATGCTTATGACGTATTATATACACCACAGGGCTGGTATTATTTCAGAGGTGGAAAGGTACAGAAAGGACAGGAGACAGTACAGCCGAACAGTAATGGCTGGTGGTACATCGGAACAGATGGCAAGGTTGACTTCAATAAAAACACAGTAGCACCAAACTCAAATGGCTGGTGGGTAATTAGAAACGGAAAAGTGGACTTTGGTTATAAAGGAATTGCCTCAAATGCTAATGGCAGATGGTATTGTAATGGAGGAAAGGTAGATTTCGGTTATAGCGGAAAGTATAAGGATTCTACAGGAAAAACTTACAGTATAGTAAACGGCCGGGTTAAATAATATTAAAATTTTGTATGGAAAAAAGTACTATAACGAATACATATATGTTTGACAATCAGCGAAATTGAGGTGTAAAACATGAAGAGTACTGAAAAGATGGAAGAACGTCTTAATCTAGTTGATATGCATGATTTCTTCCTGAAAAAGATAGACGATGCTATTGGGGAAGAACGATATATTGAAGCATCGTGGCTAATATACTCTTGTATGGAAAATCGTTTCTTCAGAACGTTGCAGAAATATAAAAAACAATGTAAGTATTGTAGTGGGAAATGCAAGAAAAATAAAAATGAATTAGCCATAAGCACAAAAATAGCGTGTGTAAAAAGATTGCTTGAAAACAATGTGACTTGTGTTTCTGAGTCATTTACACCGGAACTTTTAGAAAATACGAGACTGTGGGTTAAAAATCGTAACAATATGATGCACGATTTGTTGAGTTTAGAAACATATCAAGATATGGATGAGTGCTTCAAAGTATCATCTATAGAAGGAAAAGAATTACTAGACCAACTGTATAATGCTTGCACATTATTTAGAGAAAAGTTCTATGCCGATGGTTATGAGTTCGTTTTCCCTGAAGTAGCAATGGAAGGCTGTAGTTGTAAACCTATAAATAACAATGAAATTTAAGAAATAATAGGAGGTGTAACCGTGACAAGAATCAATGTTGAAGACCAAAAGAAAGAGGTCTTTGATTTAAGTGGAATTGCGCCTTTTGAAGAGAAAATGACCTTCTATTATGATGAAAGTGGGAACTGCAGGAAATTTTCTCTAACAGAAACTGGGTTTAATAACTCTGATGCTTTGAAGGGTGATTTTGTATTAGCTGGTGTTGCTCATGAAGGAACTACATTTGATATCGATGTTCAATCGTTACATTCAGCGCTTGATTATAAACAAGGACAAAAAGAACTTAAGTTCAGGCACTTATATCAAAATTCAAAAGACTTCATTTCTTTCATTGGCAGTAAAAAAGCCACAGGCTTCTTGAATTGGTTAAGTCAAAGCGAATTGTATATTCACTACAGTGCTTTGAATAACCTGTATTACTCATTGGTTGATATTGTAGACTCATTATGGGAAACACATCCTCAATGCATCATGTATATGTTAGAAATAAAAGGCGCGTTATATGATTTCGTTATTGATCATCAAGATGAAGTAATTGATGTTCTCATTCGATATGCATATCCTGATGTAAAAGATGTATCTACCTTTTGTGAAGAACTTTGTTATTTGATATGGCAATATAACGATGATAGTGAATATAATCCCGGTTTCTTTTTAGAATTGTTAAGACAAATGCTAAAGACTGCTGGAAAGCTTGACAAATTAGTTTTTGTTCAAGATAACGAACCGTTTATGCTTGTCCAAGAATATTATCTTTTCTACACGGAAAGGTGTGAAATCTTTAGTAAATCACAACACATATTTGATGAAGAACTTACAGTACAAAAGCAGATATCCAACCTAGAATTATATGAGGATGGTATTTTGCTTAACAACTGGAAGTTTGTTAAATCACACGAAAACATATATGTACAAGTATCAGATTTAATAGCCGGACTGTTAAGAAAGCTATTTATGTTCTTAGATGAGAATTCTTTGAATGACATAATCACAATAGCATTACAGTTAAATGAAATTCAGGTAAAGAACTTTACTCTATTATGGACACTTATCAGTAAATCTGATAAGAAGCCCCCGTTATTTATAAAGAATTCGAATTCTCCTAAAAACGTTCAAGAAAGAATGTTGAAGTTGCAATTTTTAGGAATTTCAAATAATGAAATTAAGAAGGAGGTGCTAAACAATGAGCTATGATTATTCGGAAAATATCGTTGTTCAGGAAAGTGCTGGAAATCTTTTACATGATGAATTAGGCTAGGATGTTCAATTTGCTTATAACATTGAAGTGCTAGGTAAAGATGGCACTTTCGGTAGAGAAAGCTATAAAGAAATATTGCTGGCTAGATATTTTAAAGAGGCATTTGCTTCTGAAGAGAATTTATAGTATACTGTAAGCAGTTTATATGTTATTTGAGTGTCAAGACTTGTCTTTTTTTGTAAGTATGATATAATATCCCTTGCAACTCTTTTGCACATAGGAGGAGATATGAATATCTTTCGTAGAAATGGAAAAGTAGATTGGCTTACAATTATTCCAATCTTCTTTTGGTTTGGCTGTATGGGATTGTCAGTGGGAAAGTTGTTTCAGACAGGAAATGAAATTCATTTTATAGATTGGTTAGAAATAATTAATAGTAATACTTTTTCGACATACCTTTCAATGATAATATGTATGGCATACCAGTTTTTTTCTGTAAATAATACAAAAAAACAGGAAGAATCGGGCTTGTCAAGAAAATGGATTAGTTTATCTATATTGTCAACGATTATTTATGGAATAATTGCAATTGTAAATGCATGTAGATATAATTTATTGACAACAATAATTATGACTGTAGCATCGATTATATATATAATTTTGTTTTTTAAATTTATGAGAGCAAAGTAACAAAATTAATTTTTTTAGATAGTATATTAAAAAGGAGAAAATCTATGTTAAGTAAAGTGCGTGAAGTGTTTACTAAGGAGTATAGGGAGGAAACTGAATACAGAGAGTTTGCTGATACAATGCTTCATCACTTTAAGTTAAAAAATACAAGTGAAAGCATTGAAGATAAAATAAGAAGGTTATCTGATGAGAAGTTTGTTTCCAATTTTAACATTAAGGTAGGAAGATATTAAATGACAGAAGATACATTTTTGTATTTATGGGAACAGGGGATAGTAAAAGCCGCAAAGGATGTGGTAGCAGAAATTTCTCCTGACCTAATAGAAAAGTACAATGTTAAATTAAATACATCGGATTTGATGTATGATAAATTATATAAAGAGTATCATAAGTTTAGAAAGCAAATTCGAAATCAGTATTTTGATGTTGGGCAAAATGATGAAAATTTGATGGATGGTCACAAAATTTGCTCTTGTATTACAGGTTCATTATTGAATATACACTTGGTATCCTTTAATAAAAATATGAAAGATATACCAATGCCTATTGTTTATTCAAACTATGCGGTTGCTTTTTTGGCAGGAATTTATATTCAATATTTGTTTTTGCTTTCAGATTATAAACGAGACAATAATTTAGAGGGGTTTAGTATATTAAAGAATCAGGCCACATTCTATTTTCCTGAAACAAATCCAGGGCATGATTCATATGTTTGTGGTAGAATAAAAACATTAGCATTAAATGATACTTATGGAAATGATTTTGATGTACTCACATATGCCGATATGTTGTTTTGGATAGAGAAATATAATAAGGATTTGATTCAGGAAAAGATAAAAAAAGATGGACAAAGCATTGATTAAAATACGGATAATCAAAGTCCTTTAGGGTTTGTCGATAGGGTCTGGCATAAAAAAGCATAGTTTTTTAGGGTTCTTCGATAGGGTCTGGTTTTAGGGTCTTTCGTGAGGGTCTTTTATGAGGGTCTGGCTGGGTAGCCAGACCTTTTATTAAATTAAACTATATTTCATCGGGGTATGAGATGTGATTGCGTAAGCGATGTATAATCGCACGGTTTGCCGCCCCTAACTTTTCATGAGATAATCACTTCAGGAGTGAGTATCTCTCTGGATCAGCTGCATTTGTAGTTGGAGCCGTTTGCTCTAACTGTGATTGATTCCGGTTGAATTCACTCTGAATAACCTTTAGGAGTGAATTACTATGAGTTCAAAAAGACTGCACTACTCTGATGAAAAGTGGCTGGACCTGATTAGCGAATGCCGGTCAAGCGGGCTCTCTGATAAGGACTGGTGCATGGAGCACCAAATCGGTATCAGTACTTTTTATTACCATGTCAAACGACTTCGCAATAAAGCATGCAGTATTCCACCAGCTACGGTCGGTGCCGTGATTCCCTGTCAGAAGCAGGAAGTTGTGGAACTGAATTTCAATCCTGTATCTGAATTACCAATGAATTGTAGTTCAGAGGAGATTACTGCAACTGCGATTAAAATCTCAATGCATGGGATTCAGATTGAAATCACCAATGCTGCGGCAGAGTCTACAATTGTTCAAACGCTAACGGCTCTGCAAAAGTTATGTTAGGCGATCTGTCCGGTGTTTCCAAGATTTTTGTAATCACCGGCCGCACTGATATGAGAAAGAGTTTTGATGGACTCATGGCTATCGTGCGGGACAGCTACGACCTTGACCCATACTCCAATGCCCTGTTTCTCTTTTGCGGAAGAGACTGCCGGAAAATCAAGGCTTTACACTTCGACAAGGATGGTTTTGTCCTGATGCAAAAAAGATTAGATGGCAGCGGTCGTTTCCAGTGGCCACGCAATGCCTCGGAAGCACGCCAGCTTACAAGACAGGAATTCCTGATGGCTCATGGAGGGGCTGGCAATCGATCAGCCCAAGGCAATCAAAGCTGGAAGCCGGAAAAAAGACTTCTGATGTTTGTACAAAACAGAGAAAAATAAAAACTTTTTTCCGGTCATAAAGCGACTCATACCAGGCTTATCAACAGCATTTTTTCTATTTTTGCTCCACCTGTGGAATACCGGACGGATTCCTCCCGTTTTCTTATTCCACGGTGGATATCTAACCTGAAAATCCGGAATTATCCATTGAATTACAGGCTCTCAGGTTAGATATCCACAG
>ULPP01004500.1_pt1 | contig 21909 bp, 20 predicted proteins | sample 1953531 | NCBI WGS metagenome assembly ULPP01 (sample SAMEA4835630, study PRJEB28245) | human gut metagenome | biome: gut microbiome; material: fecal sample | place: Denmark | collected 2008
CAGAGCAACCTCATAGGATTCTACAACATCCTTGAAGCATGCCGCCACCACGAGGTGGAGCATCTGGTCTATGCCTCGTCATCATCGGTCTATGGCAGCAACAAGAAAGTGCCCTATTCGACAGACGACAAGGTGGACAACCCCGTAAGCCTCTACGCCGCCACGAAGAAGAGCAACGAGCTGATGGCCCATGCCTATAGCAAGCTCTACAACATCCCCTCGACCGGCCTCCGCTTCTTTACAGTTTATGGCCCTGCAGGTCGTCCCGATATGGCATACTTCGGCTTCACCAACAAACTGGTTAAAGGCGAGACCATCAAGATATTCAACTATGGCAACTGCAAGCGCGACTTCACCTATGTCGACGACATCGTGGAGGGAGTGGTGCGCATCATGCAGCACGCCCCCGAGAAGCAGAACGGCGAGGACGGACTGCCCATTCCACCATACAAAGTATACAACATCGGCAACAACTCCCCCGAAAATCTCCTTGACTTCGTAACCATCCTGCAGGAAGAGCTGGTACGTGCCGGTGTCCTGCACCAGGACTACGATTTCGAGGCCCACAAGGAACTCGTACCCATGCAGCCCGGCGACGTGCCCGTGACTTATGCCGACACGACGCCCCTGGAACAGGACTTCGGCTTCAAGCCTAATACCAGCTTGAGAGAAGGCTTGAGGAGATTTGCTGAGTGGTATGCTGGGTATTTTTCATTTTTATAAGCTATTTATTTATAAGTGTTATTTCTTTACTATCAAGGTATTAAATATAAAACGATATTACCAATAATTAAGTTAATTATTTACGATATCTGGTTTGCAGCAGTTGATGTTTTCTTCAAATATGTAAAACAATGGACAAATCATCGAGCAGTGTAAGGGTCGCAAAAAACACTCTTCTGTTGTATATGAGAACGATTCTTGTAATGGTAATGTCGTTATTCACCAGTCGAGTTGTACTTAATACTTTAGGCGTTGAGAATTTTGGTATATATAATGTAGTGGGTGGAATGGTGGCAATGTTTGCTGTAATTTCAGGAGCATTATCATCAAGTATTAGTAGGTATATTACATTCGAACTGGGAAAAGGTAATGATTTGAAAAGGTTGTCAATTATATTTTCAACGAGTGTAAATATTCAGATTGTTATAGCAGTATTGATAGCTGTTTTAGGAGAAGTAGTAGGGCTTTGGTACATTTTTAATAAAATGACAATACCTTTGGAAAGGATTAATGCAGCAATTTGGGTGCTACAATGCTCCTTACTTACATTCTGTGTCAATCTCGTAAGTGTACCATATAATGCTTGTATAATAGCTCATGAAAAGATGTCGGCTTTTGCTTATGTAAGTCTTTTGGAAGTTACACTTAAGTTGTTTGTTGTATATTTATTATGGATATCTCCGATTGACAAACTAATTGCTTACGCCTTACTTTTAGTTGTGGTTGCTGTATTGATACGTTTGGTATATGGCTTTTATTGTAAACGACATTTTAAAGAGGCTACATATCATTTTGTCATAGACAAGGCATTGACAAAAGAAATGACAAGTTTTGCAGGTTGGAATTTCTTTACCAATACTTGTTATATATTCAATACTCAAGGTGTGACCTTGCTTATAAATAGTTTCTTTGGATTAACTTTAAATGCTGCTCGAGGAATTGCAACGCAGGTAGATGCTGCTATTATGCAATTTGTGAATAACTTTATGACTGCTCTTAATCCTCAGATAACCAAAAGCTATGCTGCAGGTGAATATGAAAACATGAATAACTTAATATGTAGAGGTGCAAAGTTTTCTTTTTATTTGGTACTTTTATTTACTCTGCCCGTATATCTTGAAACAGAATATATTTTACGGCTTTGGTTAAAGATTGTTCCAGATAATACTGTTGTTTTTCTTCGTCTTACAATGATAGGTTCAATGGTGTCTATGTTGGGAAATACAGGATATGTTGCATGTATGGCGACTGGTAATATAAAAAGGTATGTCCTTATACTAACAACCATAGGATGTTTAGTCTTTCCACTCACATGGTTGGCTTTCTCTTTAGGACTTCCTGCAGAAGCAGCTTATTTTGCATTTATCTTAGTATATTTGGGAGTAGATATAATACGTTTGTGTCTTATGAAACGAATGTTGAATTTTACACCTTGGATATTTGTGAAAAATGTTGTATTTCCGATATCAATAGTAACGCTTTTTTCTTTCATTGTGCCAACTTGGCTTCACATGCAAATGGAAGCAGGCTTTGTTAGGTTAATTGTTGTTATTATAGCAAGTCCTTTGTCATCTATATTTTGTATAGAAATGTTTGGCTTGACATCTAATGAACGCTATTTTATAAATAGTAAAGTAAAAGGAATAATAAAGAAAATATATAAATGAATCCAATAAAGTCTACTCTACGTTTTTTTTATAGAGGTTTTCAATATATGATTTCGGGTGTACCAAATCATATTGTTAATGTAAGTGTTGTTTCACTTGCATCGTCAGATTTACTAAAAGGCCGTTGTGCTCTTATTACGGGAGGTACTAGCGGTATTGGTTTTGAAATAGCTAAAGCATTTATTAATGCTGGTGGAACTGTTGTAATTACTGGTCGTTCACAAGATAGAATAGATGCTGCATTGGCCAAGTTGCACAAAGGAAAATCGTTTGGTCTTGTATTAGATAATACTAATGTAGGCTCTTTTGACAATAAGTTTAGAGAACTTCTAAGTGTATTAAACCAGGCAAATGTACCCCAAATAGATATTCTGGTGAATAATGCTGGAGTTAATGGAAAGGGTATGCCAAATGCTACAGAAGAAGAATATGATAAAATTCTCGATACAAACTTAAAAGGAGTATTTTTCCTTTCTCAGATGTTTGGAAGGTATTTAGTTCGAAATAATATTAAAGGGAATATTTTGAACATTGCTTCTGCTTCTTCTTTACGCCCAGCTGATTCTGCATACTCTGTAACCAAATGGGGAGTTCGAGGACTTACGCTAGGATTAGCAAAGGCTTTAGGAAAAGAAGGAGTTACAGTTAATGGTATTGCTCCTGGTCCAACTGCAACACCTATGTTAATAAAGGATGATAAGGCTAATATGTATTTAGGTAGAATACCTTTAGGACGGTACATAATGCCTACGGAAATAGCTAATATGGCAGTTATTTTAGTAAGCGGTATGGGACGTTCTATTATGGGTGAACTAATCTACATGACTGGTGGAGCAGCTAATCTTACATACGATGATGTTAAATATGGGTTTTAATAAAATAAAAAATATGTATACAATACAAGAAAATGTTCGTATTGTTATTTCCTTGCTTAAGCAATATAATATACGTCAAATAGTAGTTAGTCCTGGTGGTACAAATATTCCTGTATCACAAGCAGTACAAGAGGATCCTTTTTTTAAGTGCTATTCCGTACCAGATGAGAGAAGTGCATTATATTTTGCAATTGGCGTTTATTTGCAAACTGGAGAGGTTGTAGCTGTTTCATGCACAAGTGCTCAAGCTACAAGAAATTATGTTCCTGGACTCACTGAAGCATTTTATAAGCACGCTCCGATTCTTGCTATAACAACAGCTAAGTTGGAGAGATTCCAGTATCAAGACTATATGCAGGCTCCGGACCAATGTTCTTTGCCTAAAGATTCAGTTAAAAAGACATTTGATTTACCGCCTATTACAGATGAAAATACACGTCTTCAATGCTATCATAATGCAAAGGAAGCTATTTTGGAAATTTCGCATGGTAATCCTGGACCAGTTCAATTAAATATACGTATTAATGACTCTCTACAGGGACAATTTGAAGAAGTAGAACTTCCCGTAGTTAGGTCCTTAAAACGTTATATGGCATGGGACGAGTGGCCTTCATCAGAAATGGCTGACAAGAAAGTACTTATAGTTATAGGAGAACATCGTCCTTTTACAAAACGTCAACAAATAGCACTTGACAATTTCTGTAATTCGCATAATGCTGTAGTTTATGTAAATCATCTTTCAAATTACAGTGGAACATACAGTATTCAAGCAAATATGTTGGTATCTTGCGGAGGCTTTTCTAAATTGAAGCCAGAACTACTCATCACGATAGGAGGTCAAACCGGTGATTATTCTATATATGGAGCATTGAAGAATTTGAATGGTGTAGAGCATTGGCGTGTTGCTGAGGATGGTGCATTTGTGGATACTTATGGAAAGTTAACTAAGATATTTGAGTGCCCAGATTATTTCTTCTTCGAAAAAATCGCGGTTAATACAAATAGCACTCATTCTTATTATGAAGAATGGAGCACTTTAAATGATACAATTAACTATGATGTGGAATTGCCACTATCTAATCTCTATGTTGCTCAGCAGATGTATCAGAAAGTACCTAAGAATTGTATAATGAACTTTGCTATTCTTAATAGTCTGAGATGCTGGAGCTATTTCCCTCTTGATCAGTCTATACAAGGATATGGAAATGTGGCAGCATTTGGTATTGATGGTTGTAATTCAATGTTGATAGGCGAAAGCATGAATACGGATGAGCTTTGTTTTATTGTAACGGGTGATTTAGCTTTCTTCTATGACATGAATGCATTAGGTATACGCCATATAAAAAATAATGTTCGTGTACTTCTCATTAATAATTGTGGTGGAGCTGAATTTAAAATTATGACGCGTAATTGGAAGACGAATGTAAGCGTTGATGATTTTATTTCTGCTAATGGACATAATGGTTCTGCCAAAGGGTGGGCTGAGAACTGTGGATTTAAGTATATTGGTGCCACAACAAAAGAAGATGTCAATAAGTCTGTAAGTGTATTTACTCAGAATTCGGATAAACCGATACTGATGGAGGTATTTACAAGTGAAGACGATGAGAGAAATGCTATTGATGCTTTCTTGTCTGCAAATTCAATTACTACAGCTCAAGGAAAAATGGCTAAAATAGTAACTTCAATTGTTGGTGAATCTGGAAAACAGGTTATAAAGAAAGTTTTAGGTAAATCATAATATAAAAAGGAAACTAAAATGAATATTCGACAGTTTATTTACAAATATTTGTGGTGGACGTATCGTCCGATTAAGAGTTTATATAAGGAATATAAAACCAAAAGATATAATCTGAGTGAAATAGAGAGAGTACGAGAAGAAAGTAAGGAATCCACAAAACGTATCTTCTATTTAGGTATTACAGAACAACCAAACCTTGGAGATATGGGACAACATTATTGCATAAAGAAATGGATAAAAGAAAACTATCCTGATTATGCAATGATTATGATGGAAAGTAAGGTTATTACAAATCCTGCTACTACTAATGCTTTTTTTGATATGTTTAAGAGTATTTTCAATGAAACAATTGATAGAATTGTTATTCAAAGTGGATATTGTACACAGGATTTGGGAGGTGATCATCCATTAATGCATCGTTTGGTCTGTGAACAAATGAAGACAGCAAAAATACTTATGATGCCTCAGACCATTTACTTTCAACATGAGAAAAACCGTAGAATCTGTTCAAAAAATCACAATCAAGCTAAAAATATGTTGTTCCTTGCTCGTGACCAATATTCTTATGAGCAAGCAAAGGAAATGTTTCCTGACATTCATGTAGAAGCTTTTCCGGATATTGTAACTACGCTCATTGGAACTTTATCGTTTAATAATAAGCGTAATGGTGTGTGTCTCTGTACTCGAAACGACGGAGAGAAATTGTATAGTTATGAGGAAATAGAGACATTGAAAACCCGATTGGAATCAAATGGCATTTCTGTATTTTGTAAGGATACACAAGGGAAAAGCCCATTTAAAGAAATTCGTGCAAATTTACAAAGTTTCATAGAAAGAGAAATAGAAAGTTATTCCCATTTTCAAGTTACAATAACCGATAGATACCATGGTACTATTTTCTCACTTTGTGCAGGAACTCCTGTAATTATAATTAAAACTACAGACCACAAAGTAACAACTGGTGCTGATTGGTTTAAGGGTGTATACGATGATTATGTTTATGTGGCTGAGGATCTTGACGATGCTTACAGCTTGTTTAATATTGTAATAAATAAAAAATTGACAAATCGTCTTTCTCCTTATTTTAAGGTGAACTATTATGACAAACTAAAGAATTTATTTGAATAAAAAAATAATACTATGCGAGTGTTGTTTACTTCGCATTTGTTCTACGATGAGCCAGGTTATAGTGGTGGAAGTTGGATAAATGCATTAATGGATTTATTGAAGGATATTAAAGGTATAGATGTTGGTATTATATACCCATCCTACAGTAAAAATGAGCCTTATTGTGCAAATGGTATAAGTTATTTTCCCGTAAAAATAAGACTAAACCCGTTTATAAAGATTAAACACACTTTTTGCACTTCCGCCCAATTAGTAAAAGATGATAATACTGTAAAAAGGTATGTAGAATCTTTTCACCCCGACATTATACAGATGTTTGGATTAGAGACCATAGTTTCGAGTATTGTGAAATGTATAACAACAGTTCCTGTTGTTGTACATATTCAAGGTATATGCGAACCTTGTCTTAAAGCATGGTTTCCAAAAGGATTTACGAAATACAATGTATGGAGTCGTTATCCATTCAAACAGAGATTATTTAGAAAAACAATTGTTGATAAGTACTATAGATTTAGAAATCTTACTAAGATAGAGAAAGATAATTATAGATGTTATCATTATTATTTGGGAAGGACGCAATGGGATAAGGATATGAGTCTTAAAAATTCCCCTAATCGTAAATATTATGTCTGTAATGAGGTAATTAGGTCTGACTTCTACGAGCAAACATGGAATAAAAAAGAAGGTTTACGTTTGGTTTCTATAAATAATGGGGAGTTGTATAAAGGATTTGATACAATTCTTTTAGCAGCGCATAGTTTGACAAAGAAAGGTTTCTCTTTTGTGTGGGATGTTTATGGTATTTCTGCTAATGCTCCTATCATAAAAATAGTAGAAGAAATTTTGGGATATAGTTTTAATGAAAACAATGTACGATTTAATGGAAAGAAAACAGCATCAGAACTGGCTAAGGAACTTTCAAGAGCTACATTTTATGTTCATCCATCGCATGTAGATAATAGCCCTAATTCCTTATGTGAAGCACAAATAGTAGGAACACCTACCGTTTCTACTTTCATAGGAGGTATTCCATCACTCGTTATAGATGGATTTACTGGATATTTGTTTGATGATGGTGATTTTGAACAATTGAGCAACATTATTGCTGGTAAATATATGTTGGATGACGAATTGAATAATATTTCATTAAACGCTAAACATGTAGCATTATTGCGACATGACAGGAGTGGGATTGTTGAAAATTTATTAAAAACCTATCAAGAAATAATATTAGACTTTAATGAATACACTGACAAATAATATAAGACAGGTATTACTTGTAATTCTTTTCACAATGGCACTTTTAGCAAGTTATCCATATGTGTTTAGTCAATTTATAGCAATGCCAAATCCTATACTGTTAAATGGTACAATATTGTGTGCAACATTTTTAATAGCCATTACTGCTAGAAAGAAATTTATTACGTTTCCATCAAAAATAAATAAAATTGTAATTATACAATTTGTAGGATATTTTCTACTTGGAATAATTCATAATGACAAGCTTGATTTTGTAAGGTGCTATTTTTTGATAATAGTTTATTTACTTCTTTTATGTTTGTATAATGCTGGTACACTTCTTGAATATATTAAATTTAATAACTATTTGTTGTCTTTGCAATGCATTCTAGGAGTAGTAGCTTTTATTTTATTTTTCATTGGACAATTATCCCCTATTTTTCCTTTTGAGAATACAGATGGAAGAATAGCTTATTGTTATGGTCTGACTTGTTCAAATGCTGTTGTTGATAATGTTATAAGAGTTGCTGGTTATTTTGATGAGCCTGGATCATTAGCCTTTTGGGGTATTTATGCATTGATTTTAAATAAAACTTTTATTGACAATAAAAAGGTAGAAGCAATATTAATATTTTGTTTATTGTTTACATTATCGGTTGCATATTATATTCAAGTTTTATTGTACGTATTATTATATTATGGTTCAAACTTAAAGAAAAATGTATTTTATATAATATTTATAGTGACATTACTTGTCGGATTTTTTATATATGTAAATAATAATAGTGGGTCCACACTTTATCAATTAACAATAGGACGTTTTGAGGTTAATAAAGGTAGTGTGACAATAGAATCAGAACGTTCATTGTTGGCTGAAAGAGCTAAAAAAGTTTTTGAAAGTAGTCCAGTTATTGGAGTTGGACAAACAAATATTAGAAGTGGCGAATATATGGGTGATAATGAATATGAATTGTTGGCCTCTGATGGTATAGTCGGGATGTTTTTAATATATTTTCCACTTATTGTTGTAGCAAGAGGTCGGAAATCTCGTAAAAAGTTTTTGTTTGCTTCCACTATTCTTTTTGCTGGTTATCTTCAAAGACCTTTTCATTGCTCAGTTATTCATTTTGCTATGTTTTACATATATGTTATAACTGCAATACTATATTTTAATAATAAACTTTATATTCAAAACTGATAATGTACGATTTTATACTTTTTGAAACTCTGTATAATAGTATTAATCATTGTACGGATTTGTGTAATATAGCTCGTCTATTGCGTGATAGCGGTTATCATGTTGCGATTGCAGATGTTTTTCATGAGGCAGAATACTGTAAGGTAGAAGGAATCCTACATGTTAAAGTTAATGCAAAATGTAAGGCTTCGTTACGTTCCAGTTCAGCACGTACTTCTGTTGGGCGCTATTATGAAAATCTAAAAAATAGATATATAATTGATAGGTATTTATGTAAAGTCATTGATGAATTGGCTCCTATTACAAAGTATCTTTATGCTGGTACAATGATGATAGGAATGCCGTTTATGTGGTTGAAGAAAATACCTAAAGACAAAACTGTTTTTTTCTGGGGTCTAAGAAGTTATTATTTAACGTATTACAAGAGATTGCATCTTAAATATGAGGCATTGAGTTCAAAAATAATCTCTAATTATTATCTACATAGTAGTAATGTTCGTTTGTTTGTATCTGATGAAATTATTAGGAAGGAATTTCTTGAGCTTGGTTTTCAACCATGGCAATTAGTTCTCAGACCAGAGCGTATGATAGATGAATATACAGGTAAAAGTGTAGAAAATGAGAAAAGAGAACAAGATGGGAAATGCAATATATTATGTATTGGTTCTTTGCGCCCTCAAAAACGTGTAGATTTATGTATACAAGCTTTGAATGAATTGGACGATATAAACATATTGTTTACAATAGCAGGAAAAGCTTCAGAAGAGCATGGTTATAGCAAACGAATTGCAGAATTGATAGATGGGCATAATAATATTAAGCGTATAGATAGGCGTTTGTCAGATGAAGAGTATAATTTGCTTATAAGTACTTGTGACTATCTTTTACTTTGTGACGAGAAACAGTTGTCGTCTGTAACTAATGGTACAATGTCTGAAGCTCTTCTTGCATGTAAGCCTATAATTGCGCCTGATTACGACCCTTATAAAACAATGGTTAATAAATATGGTGTAGGCATTTTGTATGACATTAAAAGTCCAGTTTCTATACAAAATGCTCTTGTTAAGGCAAAAAATACAGATCCTGTAGTGTTTAAAAACGATATAAATCAATTTGTGTCGACATTAGAGTATCCATGTGTTCTGAAAAATTTCAAATCAGAAATTGTTTTATCTTTAAAATAATAAATATGAAACGACTACAATATTTGTTTTTTAAACTTCTTTCAAAAGTATTTCATAATAATGAAATCAAGCATAATTTTCTGAGACGGCAAGGTATACAAATCGGTGGGGGGGGGAATATTGTTGCGAATATTTGTACCCCAGAAAGTTTCTTGATACGTATTGGAAATAATGTTACAGTTGCAGAAGACGTACAGTTTGTAACTCATGATAATAGTATAATGAAGGTGAGTCCTTCATGTTATAATTTATTTGGTTATGTTGTCATCGGAGATAACTGTTTTATTGGTCAAAGGTCTACTATTATGTATGGAGTTACCCTTGCCAATAACATAATAGTAGCTTCTGGTAGTGTTGTTTGCAATAGTTTTGATGAAGAAAGGATTATTATAGGTGGTAATCCTGCTAAAAAAATAGGAACATGGGACTCATTTATAAAAAAAACTCAGGATATGGCAATGAGTCGCTATGAGGTAAAAGAAATGATGATAAAGCATCCTGAGAAGTTTGTCAAAAAAAAATACGAAAATGAATAACCCACTTGTAAGTGTTGTTGTCCCCATTTATAATATGGGTGATAAAATAGAATTGTGTGTTAAGTCGTTACTTTGCCAAGACTATTCTAACTTTGAAGTTATTTTAGTTGATGATGGCTCGCTAGATAATAGTCTTGAAGTATGCAATAGAATAGCATTGACATCACCGATCGTAAAAGTTGTACATACAGAAAATAGGGGATCTGGACCTGCTCGGAATTCTGGTATTGATTGTGCAAAAGGAAAGTATATATATTTTCCTGATGCAGATGATTATATTGAACCGAATACATTAACAATTCTTGTTAGGTCTATACAGGAGAATGAGGCAGATTTGGTTGTTTTTGGATTTCGAAATGTCAATACTAAAGGTATCACAACATCTGTTAAACAATATCCGGACTTATTTAAAGACGGAAGTGAAATCCGTGCGGATTATAAAGATTATATGACAACAATGTCCAAATATGGAATACAAGGTGCTCCTTGGAACAAATTTTTTGATTTGGACGTTATTCGTAAAAATGGTGTTAGATATCCTTCTTTGAGACGCCATCAAGATGAAGGATTTATAGGACGTTATATGTGTTATGTTAAACGTGTGCACTTTATAAGTGATGTACTTTATACATACTATACAAATGACTTAACGCTTGAATGGAAGAAATATCCAGTGGATTATATTGATGCAGTTATAGGTTTGAATGAAGTGCGTAAGGAAACAATCTTGATATGGAATAAAAATGATAAGATTACACATGAACTTATTTCAAAAGAATATATCTGTAATGTTATAAAGTCATTGGAGTTATCTTTCTCTCCTAAAATGAATTTTGACAGTAAACAAAGAAAAAAATGGTTAAGTCAAGCAATTGATAAGACTGGTATACGCCATGTTGCAGAACCTAGCATATTGCGTCCTTATCAAAGAATAATGATGGCTATAATAAAACGTATGCCATTGCCAATATTATATTTGGCATTATATGGAAAGGTTTCTATAGAATTAAAAAAGAAAAAATAAAATGGCTCCTACTATTTCAGTAATTGTTCCCGTATACAATGCAGAGAATTATGTCAGTCGTTGCATAGAGAGTGTGTTAGATCAAACTTATTGCAAATGGCAGATGATTCTCGTTGACGATGGGTCTAAAGACAAAAGTCTGGAGATTTGTCAGAAATATGCAGATGTGGACGACCGTATCAGCGTGATACACCAAGAAAAATGCAGGTCCTGGTATTGCCCGTAATACGGGAATAGCAAGGGCTTCGGGTAATTATGTTGTTTTCATCGATTCAGATGACTATATAGAAAAAGATTATTTTCTACTCCTTTCGGAGCATGATGAAGATGTTGTTTTTATCAACGTTCGTGACGTTGATGAGGATGGACGTGTGCTTAAGGAGGATTTTATAGCTAAGAACAAAAATCTCTCAATAGAGACAATTTTGCGTCGTCAGATGACTGGCAAAATTGATTGGGGGGGGGTAAGAAAGGCCTTAAAAATTAATATTTTACGAGAAAATAATGTAAAGTATACAAAACATAAAATCGGCGAGGAAGCACTGTACAGTTTTCAAGTATTGTGGTATGCAAAGTCTGTAGCGTTCATTGATAAGCCTCTTTATAACTATGTGCAAAGAGGTGACAGCCAGTCTCATTTAAAGGTGGATGATCCTTGGGGAGGAGTGGCTTTAGCAATGAAAGATAAAGTACAGGAAATGGATTTATATCCTAAGTTCGCTAACACCATCAATGCTTTTCTTCTCACGGCATCAGCAGTTTCTGCCAATTGTCTTGCCAATAACTATCCGTTTTCTTCATATCTTACCGAAGTAAAGAGATGTAGAAGATGTTTGAGCGAGGTAATAGACAAAAAATATCCAATAGATAAAAACAATATGAGTGGCAAGGCCCGCATTGTGGGATGGTTGCTGCAACACGGTTTTTATTTATTGATTTGGGTATTGGCAAAGCTTAAGGCTATGAGAAAGTAAAAATACAAAGCTGTGCTTCCAGTCGTATTTTTTTCAAAATTGGAAGTATGGCAAAATACTCTATCATTACTCCTCAGTTTAACTCATTTGAACTGATGGACAAATATTTTGATTCTTTGTTGAATCAGACGGTTAAGGACTTTGAAGTGGTCATTGTTGATGACTGTTCTACAGACGGATCTTGGAAGAAATTGCAAGAGTATGTTAGGCAATGTCCTTTACATATAACCCTTCTTCAAGCCGAGAAAAATAGCGGACCTGGTAATGCACGTAATATGGGCATTGAGGCTGCTAAAGGCGAGTGGATAACATTTGTGGATAATGACGATTGGGTGGCAAGAGATTTTCTTGAGAAGATAGATGCAGTTATCAAGAAAGAAAATGTCAATTGCGTAATTTATGACTACAATACATGGTTTGATGGAGAGGTAGGCATAGCCCGTTCGATGTATATAAACAAGCCTGGTAGAAAGAGCGTATCAGATTGTATAATATCTGTTCGTAATCATACAGTTGGTAAAGTATACAAACGTGAACTCTGCAAAGACGTTCGTTATCCCTTAGTTCGTAGATGTGAAGATGTGGCATACGTCTGTCAGGCTATTGCTGCATGTGGCAATGCTTACTATTTGAACGAACCTCTTTATTTCTATCGCCAACGTCCTACGTCTTTGTCTAACAATGCAAAAATGGACCATAGTGATATGGTAAATGCTTTTGCAATACTTGAGGACAAGTTCTTGAAGAAGTATCCTCTTGAGATGAAGAATAAGTCGGTAACAGACATTCTGTATGGTGCTCTTTTGATGATGTGTAAGTCTGGAAAGGATAATACTACAATACTTAATTATATAAAAGAGTACGAGAAAAAGTATCCAGAGTGGTGGAAATGTGAGATTATAAAATATCTTGGCAAGCCTAAAATGGCATTCTTGAAATTTGCCCAGTGGCATTTTGTGCCAGGAATTAAATTGATAGCATACTTACATTCGCAGATGATAAAAAAGGGTGCATAAAAAGGAACGTCTAATTGAATAAAAGAAGTCAAAACAATGAGTTTAGAGCAGAAAGTAAACTACCAGTTGAATAAAGTTCCTGGTGTTAAGAAATATATCAAGCGTGCATACCAGTTGGGTTGTTATGCTGTGAGTAAGAAGATAAAGTCGGAGGGCAACATTGTGAAGGTGTCGCCTGACGACCCTTCGCATGAATATTTCTTTGGTTACTACGACAAGTCGCCATGGGATGCCACTATGCGATATATGATTTGCATGAGGGCTAAGGACACATGGAGTGAGCCAGACCCTTTGGGTACAGCAGATATCCTGCTTATCGACACTAAGGACGGCAATAAGGTAAAGCATATAGCAACTACGCATACTTGGAATGTGCAGCAAGGATGTATGGCACAATGGTTGGGACCAGATTTCAAGTCTCGCATATTGTATAATGATATGCGTGATGGAAAGTATTGCTCAGTAATACTTAACGTGGAGACAATGGAAGAGCGAGTTCTGCCTATGCCTTGTTATACTGTTTCTACTGATGGCAAGACAGGTTTGAGTTTGGATTTTTCTCGTCTGCATAGTCTGCGATTGGGGTATGGATATGCCGGACTGCCAGAGAAAACAAAGGGTGTGGCTTTGCCTAATGCTACTGCCGTATGGAAGATAGACATTGAAACGGGAAAAACAACAGATTTGTTGAAGTATACTGACTTCGCAAACTTTGAACCTCGACACGAAATGAAGGAGGAGGGAAGTGTGCATAAGGTGAACCATTTGATGCTTTCGCCAAACGGAAAGCGATTCATGGTGTTGTATCGTTGGTTCTGTGGTCAAAGAAAGTATACCCGTTTAGTAACATGTAATGTCGATGGCTCAGACATGTATGTATTGAGCGACGACGACATGGTGAGCCATTGCTATTGGAAGAATGACGAGGAAATAATTGCTTTTGAAAGAAAAAAGGAATTTGGTCCTGGCTACTATCTGATGAAAGACAAGACACAAGAATGGACCCATATCTGGCCTCAGTTAAGCAATGACGGTCATCCGAGTTATTGTCCTACCGACAACAATCTTGTAGTGTTTGACACCTATCCAAGCCGTTCGCGTATTCAAGAGGTTAAGATAGGACTTGATACGGACACGAAGGGAGAGAGCGTAAAGGTGTTGGCAAGGGTGTTCTCTCCATTCAAGTATGATAATGACACTCGATGTGACCTTCATCCACGTTGGCGACAAGACGGAAAGGCTATATGCTTTGACAGTGTCTTTGAAGGACATAGAGGATTATATTATGTAAAATTAGATTAAGATGAAAAAAATAGCAGTAATTTTACCTGTATACAAGAACGATAAAGTTCAGTATATAAAACTGTCGTTTGACAGTATTCTAAATCAGACATACAAGGACATTCACCTCTTTATTGGGGTGGATGGTCCTGTAGGCAAGGATTTGGAAGAGTGTTTGAAAATGTATGAGCAGGATGAGCGCGTGACCGTGGAATGGTTTAAGGAAAATCGCGGTCTTGCCATTGTGCTGAACGATTTGCTTGACATCTGTTTTAAGGATGGTTATAAGTATATTGCCCGAATGGATGCCGATGACATCTCGATGCCTGAGCGATTTGAAAAACAGATGGCTTATCTGCAACAACATCCTGAAATAGATGTTGTTGGTGGAGCCATTGAGGAGATTGACGAGAATAGCGAGAGTAGGGGAAAGACAATTGTTTATCCGTTGACATCGGATGATTGCTATAATTTCTTTGCACGCAGAAATCCTCATGCCCATCCTGCTGTGATGTTCCGCAAGAGCTTCTTTGACAAGGCTGGATGCAAGTATCGCCCAGAGTACAGACAGAACCAAGACACTATGCTTTGGCTTGACGGTATGAAGGCAGGAACAAAACATGCCAACTTGCCGGATGTAGTGTTGCGTTTCCGTTTTACCAACTCATTGTTCAAGAAACGTCGTAACGGTTGGGCATTTGCAAAGAAGCAATTGCACGACCGTAAAATCATCAACAAGACTCTTGGATATGGCTTCGGAGCAACAGTGTTCGGATATATGATGTTCTGCATGTTGGTTTCGCCTCCGTGGGTTAAGAAGATTGCTTATAAAGTGTTCAGGTAATACAACAAAAAAAGCTAAATGAAATACTCTACATTTGCTTTAGATTCATTAGAAAGCCTCTCTATACGAACTTTGTTTTTTGAACTCATTAGAGTTTCAGTTGGCTCATGTTGCAAACTTTCTTTACTTCCATCCGATAAAGAATGGAAAGGACTTTATTTAATGGCACAAAACCAAGCGCTGATTGGTACTTGTTTTTATGGAATCAAGCAACTACCAGCGGAGCAGTTGATTAATTTACCATTGCAACTAAAGATGAAGTGGTTGGGGGAAACTGTAAGCGTTCAAAAGCGAAACGAAATCATGAACCAAAGATGCTTGCAATTACAGCGTCGATTGAATGAAGAAGGATTCAACAGTTGTATTTTAAAAGGACAAGGAGTAGCTTCAATTTATTCAATCGAGCTTTCTCGCCTTCGTCAGCCAGGTGATATTGATATTTGGGTGAAAGGTGGACTTCGTTCGCTGAAGTTGTTGGCTAAAAAAAATAAGCAGCACGTTATGGTAACAGAACAACATGCCGATTTTAAGTTCTTTGATGATGCAGAAGTTGAAGTACATTATCTACCGACAATGTTGAGAAATCCGTTTGCCAACAGACGCCTACAAAAATGGATGGATGAACAAGAAAATAGGCAATTTATAAATATAAACAAAAATGAGCTTTGTGTGCCAACTTTTGAATTTAATCTTATTTATCTGCTCATTCATACCTTTCGACACATTTTTGGTGAGGGAATTGGGTTAAGACAAATAATGGACTATTACATGTTACTTCGCTCTGAAACCATAAGTGACCAGTTGAAGTCAAAGACCATGAAATCTATACGCTCCCTACATATTGATGAATTCACTGCTGATTTAATGTGGGTCTTAAAAGAAGTTTTTGCGCTTCCAGAAGAAAGAATGCTCTGCGTTCCTAATAAAAAACATGGAATGTTTATTTTAAATGAAATTATGATAGCAGGCAACATGGGACATTATGATAAACGCCTAGCCTCTATGCGTAATGCTTCAAAGATAAAACAATTTGTATTGATTAATCTTCATACTTTTCGTTTGTTCAAATATTATCCTCAAGAAACTTTTTTTTCACCTTTTACAAGGATGTGTACGTGGGCATGGAGAAAAAACAAAGGACATATTTAGGCATCAAACAATAAGAATAATATGTTTTTCAAAAGACTCTTTGATATTGTTGCATCCTTTTTGGGATTGCTTTTAATTTGGTGGATATTCCCCATAGTAGCGTTTTTAATCCACAAGAAGATGCAGGGAGGACCGGCATTCTTTTGTCAGAAGCGGGTGGGTAAAGATGGCAAGTTGTTTACTTGCCATAAGTTCCGCTCTATGACGGTGAAGCATAGTGGCTCTTCTGTGTCAGTAGCTGGTGATAGCAGAATTACTCCGTTTGGGGCTAAACTGCGCCATTATAAGATTGATGAGTTGCCAGAGCTGTGGGATGTGCTTATAGGTAACATGAGTTTTGTGGGTCCGCGTCCTGATGTGCCTGGATATGCAGACAAATTGCAAGGTGACGACCGAGATGTGTTGAAGTTGCGTCCAGGCATTACAGGACCAGCTACTCTGAAGTATCGATTGGAGGATGAGATGATTTCGAAATACGTGGCTAAGTGTCAGGCAGAAGGTGACAAACGCCCGATGCAGGAGATTGCTACGGAGTATAACGATAACGTAATCTATCCAGATAAAGTTCGCCTGAATTGTTACTATTATCGTCACTACTCGTTCTGGAAGGATATAGAAATGATATTTGCTACAGTGCTCGGTTTTAAGGTGAAGTTTGCCGGGGAGGAAGTGTGAATGCTTTCTTACCATAATCATTTTGTCGCATAACAGCAACGACGCTGGCGTCTAAGAAGAATAGCCTGGTATAGCCAAAATGTCTGTCCATTACTATTATTTGGGTTCACAAAAAGAAATGTGGATGATTGCTTTGTGGATAGTTGGAATAATCGTAAATTTGTTGAGAATTTGCTCCTCTTGGTTTTACGGTAATACGACGGCGGCAAGAGGTATTATATATTAATCTCATATATCTATGCGCACAAATAGCTTTGACTTTGAAAGAGCTCTGAAGAAGATGGAGAGGTTGCGAAAGAACAATCGTTCGCAAGAAGAGATTATTGATGACCTGAAGCGCGAATTGGTCACAATAAATGAACTCTCTCTGCTTACGCATGCGATGAGATTGATTGTGGAACTTGATTGCCGAAAGTCTTCCGAACTATATATAAATGTGGAGTCGCCCATGAAACAGGCGCTCTATCTGATAGATGTCTATTATTCTATTGCGGACAGAGATGGGATAGAGGATATAACCGATGCCAAATGGGATGTAATCTCGCAGTTGCTGGATGAGATGGAAATGGCTTATTTCAAGGCAGTAGGGCTTCCGAATGGCGGAGATGTCTTTCATGATGAGCGAGACGAGAAACTCGAAGTCCAACTGTCTTCGTTCCTTTTCTATTTCAGCAATGGCAAGTTGTGCTATGAGGAACAGACGCTTGATAGGTTGATGCGTAGCTGCAAACCTTATGACGATGTGATACGAAATCAATTTGGATTTGGAGTTGATGATGCCGTAAAGTTTGTGCTGCATGTTCGTGATCTGAACAACAGGAAATATACAGAAACTTTATATAAAGGAAGCAAGTATCACTATTATAGTCAGCATCCCGAAGAATGGACTAAACTTGTATCTGGATACATTGATCGAGGAATTGATCCCAGGGATTGGGCAAATCAGCCTGAATTGAAAGGTGCGTTTGATTTCCTTCTGATTAATCCAGGAGAGATATGTATGCACGACAGGGAAGAAGTGGAAAGTGTAGACATTGACCGAGGTTGTCTGCAACATATAATTAATTTTCTTCTTTATGACCCTCGGCGGGCGATAGATGCAGGGACTGTATATTATGCAGATAAGCGTCTCTCGGAAGAGATGCCGCTGTTCAAAGTGGGTGATAGATATATTTGCCCCATCACTAAATTTCTTATAGAAGCGTTGTATTATCGGCTGTCGTCAGAATTGCAAAGGAAGGTAAGCAAATATAATGAAAGGAAAGGTGAGGCGTTTGAGGCCAAGGTGTTGGACGTCTTCCAGCGATTCTTTCCGAGCAAAACGCGTTTTTATTCGAGTTATACGATAGATAGAGTATGCGAGAATGATTTGTTGATCAAGTTTGGCACCACCTGGATTGTTGTGGAATGCAAAAATTGTGGTTTCCGTGCCCCCTTCAGGGATGCAGAGCGGGGCTATGATCGTATAAAAACAGATTTTGCTAAGGCTGTCCAATACGGCTATGACCAATGTAAACGTATAGAAGATGCTCTCTGTAGTGGCAACGCTGTTGATCTATATGATGCAAAGCACATTGGCAAATTGTTGTGTCATGTCGCGCCCCAAGAGATAGGTGATGTGTGGTCTGTGGTGGTGACAGATTACAACTATGGGCCTATTCAAACGGATTTGTCTCAGTTGCTCAACAAGCAGCCTGACGACCTATACCCCTTGTCTATATGTGTCGATGATTTGGAAATAATTTTGATTCTAATGAAACGGTTGTGGAAAGGTGTTGCTCCACATCGATTCGTCGAATATCTTGATTATCGAGAACGCTATCAGGAGCATGTAAAATGTTTTGATGAATTGGAACTTGCGGGCCTTTATCTTTGTGATAGAGACCAGTTCAAGAAGTTTGCTGATGTTGACTCTACGGTCATTACTACTCCCGAAATGGGTGAGATCTTTGATGCTTACTATCGTGTAGGCTTCGGTTTTCCTAATGAACTAAATTTCGAGGTCAAACGTCATTATCGACTACCGAAGTATTCTAAAACGTTTGTGATGGATGATCTGGCAGAACTGCGTCAGGAGTATGGCGTCAATGCCAAGGATAATCATTAGCGTGTTTATCATATCCATCTGTCACCTTATCTTGTTAGTGATATATAAGTGGTATTTTTCATGTAGAGTTTCATAGACAGACGTTTTACTAATAGGTTATTTGCTCTATAAGCTCTTACAAATGTCAGTCTTTTACTATTTTTCTTGCGTTCTGCTGCATCCGCATTGCATCCTGGCATTATTTATCTACAGTTATAATCTTCTTGCAGAATAGTCCTCTTTGGTATTCTTCCGTAGATTCTTATCTATATCATCGTAATGCTTTGTACTCATAGTAATATCTCTCCATTAACAGTTTTGGAGGGAATTATTGCATATGCATGAAATAGCGCAATACGCAAAGCGCAAGGACTCTTTAATAGTGTGATAATCTTTTGTTTGAAACGTTCAACAATATAATAATCAGTGGAAAAACTTTAATTAATTTCTATTATGGAAAGGAAAACTATTTACTTGTGCCTTGCCCACATGAGTGAGGCTGGTTTGGAACAGAAATATGTGAAGGAGGCTTTCGACTCCAATTGGGTGGTGCCGATGGGGCCTAATGTGAATGCGTTTGAGAAAGATTTGGAGGAGTTTGCCAACAGTAAGAGCGATGGCTCTGAGGCTCTTGACCGCAAGGTGGTGTGCCTCTCGGCTGGTACGGCCGCGGTACACCTGGCGCTGATAGGCTGTGGCGTGAAGGCTGGCGATGAGGTGCTGGTGCAGAGCTTTACATTTTGCGCTTCGAGTCATCCTATCACTTATCTTGGTGCCAAGCCAGTGTTCGTAGGTTCTGAGGGTGAAACCTGGAACATGGATCCTGTTTTGTTGGAGAAGGCTATTATTGACCGCAAGGCGAAGACGGGCAAGCTGCCGAAGGCTATTGTGCCCGTGGCTCTCTATGGTATGCCGTATCGTATCGACGAGATTATGGCTATTGCAGACAAGTATGGAATCCCCGTGGTAGAGGATGCTGCCGAGGGTATGGGCTCTCGTTTCAATGGTCAGGTGCTCGGTACGTTCGGCAAGTATGGTGTCCTGTCATTCAATGGTAACAAGATGATAACTACCTCTGGTGGTGGCGCGCTTATCTGCCGTAACGCAGAGGATGCCAACGAGGTGATGTGGTATGCAACTCAAGCCCGTGACGCTTACCCCTATTATCAGCACACCGCCATCGGTTACAACTATCGTATGTCTAACGTGTGTGCCGGTATCGGTCGTGGGCAGATGACTGTGGTCAATGACCATATTGCCCATCATAAACATGTGCAATCACTCTATGAGGAACTGCTCAAGGATGTAAAGGGTGTACATATCCACAAGCAGCCTGCCGACAAACGCTATGACGCAAACTTCTGGCTTTGTGCTGCAACATTGGATACAGATGTGAAGATACAAGGACAGGAGAATGCCTATAAGGAAGTTGTTAAGACTGCCGTAGGTGGTGCAGCAGGTGTAATCCATGCTGTCGATTCGGCTGTGACCGACTGCCAGCCCAATGAGAATGTAGAGGCACTGCGCGTATTTATGCTCGCCAAGAAGGTGGAGTGTCGTCCTGTATGGAAGCCTATGCACAAGCAGCCTGTCTATGCCGATGCGCCTGTATACACAAATGGTGTGGAGGAGGAACTCTTCAAGGTGGGATTCTGCCTGCCCGCTGGCCCTTATGTCACTGACGATGATGTGCGTTACATCGTGGAGTGCATCAAGGAGGCCATCGTTGGCTAAGGTGTGTATATTATAATAAGGTGGGCGGCGATGCTTTCGTCGCCCTTTTGAAGAATAATGAAAAAGTTAGTTTGGGCCATCTTCGCTTTCTGTAGGTTTCTTCTGATTCCGCGGCGAGCGAACAGATTGCCCAACGATTGAAGAACATGGAGATAGACAAAGACTTGTTGAGCCATCTCGTCGACATGGCCAAGGCCAGTCCGCGTCTGCGCCATAGCCATGACTTGCGTACCTCACAGGCTGACAATAGTCAGCGTATGCTGAATGCCTTGCTGCCAGGCACCGATGTACCCATTCATCGCCACCCGCTGAGTACGGAAACGGTGGTGGTGTTGTGTGGCAAGTTGGTGGAGGTCATCTATGATGATGGTGGGCGCGATGTGGAGCGCATCAGCCTTGACCCTCTGGCGGGTGAGTATGGATGTGTGGTGTCGAAGGGTGCTTGGCATACGGTGGAGGTGCTGGAGCCGTCGGTCATCTTTGAGGCCAAAGATGGTGGATATGGCGTAGATGGTAGTGAGGTGTGGAGTGGGGTGAAGGACAAAACGGCTTTCTCCAACTGCCTTGGCGACCTGAAGAAGAACGTAGAATATCTTATCGGCATGGAGCGTCAGCAAGGTGCTGTGGATGTGTCACCTGAGTATATTGCCCGCGTGCTGAATGTGCCCGTGGAGGATGTCATACGGGTGATGGAGGAGATGGCGTAGGCCGTTTCGGTTCTTTGTCTGCGGTGGAGATGCAGTTATAGCAGTCCGCATAGGGGATATGTGGCTATAGGAGAAATGCTGCAGCGATACTATGCAGAAGGCGGATGTACAAGATGATGAGTCTTGGG
>ULPP01019276.1_pt1 | contig 20442 bp, 18 predicted proteins | sample 1953531 | NCBI WGS metagenome assembly ULPP01 (sample SAMEA4835630, study PRJEB28245) | human gut metagenome | biome: gut microbiome; material: fecal sample | place: Denmark | collected 2008
TGGAGTTAAAAAGTAGATTGAACCATAATGAGATTAATATAAGTTATTTTAAAAGTATCATAGATCAGGATAGAGCCGCAGTCGTTATATGCAATCTTAATCATGAAATAATATATATGAATCCTGCTGCGGTTGTTAATTATGGAAAGCGTGGCGGAGACAAGCTGATTGGCAGAAGCTTGCTGGAATGTCATAATAAGGAATCACAGGAAAAGATAAGACAGGTGACAGAATGGTTTGCACAGGACGAAAGCCATAATATTGTGTATACATTTCATAATGAGAAGCAGAATAAAGATGTATATATGGTGGCACTTAGAGATAGTGGCAAGCTGATTGGATACTATGAGAAGCATGAATATCGAGATAGAGAAACAATGAAAATGTATGATTTATGGTGAGTTCCACCTAATGAGGAAGTAATAAAAAATATTGTAGACTGCTTTCTGTGCAAAACCAATGTTCATGTCAGATATCAGAGATACCTTGATGACTGCTATTGGCCAGATTCAGGCAGATACGCGCTCTGAATGATCCGGTACTGGCTGGAATCAACATTTTTGCCATGACTGCAAATGCATTTGATGAGGACAGAAAAAAGCACTGGAATACGGTATGGATGGATTCTTAACCAAACCAATTGTTATTGAGGAATTGATCAGTACATTACAGAAAAAACTGGATTAGTTAAGAAAAAATAAAGTGATGCTAAGAAAACGTACGGTGATAATTGGCAGAATAATGCGGGTGAGGCAGATCATATTGATCCGTTAGCTAATTTTGTTAAATGTCATAAGCGTAATCTATTTATATCAAAAGAAGATTTAAAAGATATAGGAAATAGAGATGATAATATTCAGATATTTTCAATTATATGCGTTATTGTGTTAAAAATATATCGGCCTATATTGCAAAATATACAATAAATTGTACAAAATTACTAAAAATATTCAAAATGATTATATAAAAATAGCAATTGTACCCAATAAAATAATGTGATACAATCAAGGAAACTAAAACAAAAGAAATAGTTTCCTTGATTTTTTGTTTTATAAGCGTCACTGATACACAACATTAAAAGGAGCATTATGAATAATAAAGAGAAGATTTTACAGGCAACGATACAGGCATTTAATCAAAAAGGCCTTAAATTTACAATGGACGATATTGCATCTATTCTTGCAATGAGTAAGAAGACAATATATACAATTTTTAAAGATAAGAACACTCTGTTTATGGAGATGGTAGATTATCTTTTTGACACTATTAAAGAGAGTGAATCAGAGATAATTGAAGATAATACATTATCAACAATTGAGAAGATAAGACGTATTCTTGGAGTTATGCCTGAGAGTTATAAAGATATTGATTTAAGACAATTATATATGTTAAAGGACAAATTCCCGGAGATATACAGACACGTTGAAGAACGTCTGGAGAATGGATGGGAGACAACGATTAAGCTTTTGGAACAGGGGATTGAGGAAGAAGTGATAAGACCGGTTAATGTATTGATGTTTAAGATGATGATGGAGGCATCAATAGAACAATTTTTCCAAAGAGACATTCTTATAAGGGCAGGAATGACATATACACAGGGACTTGATGAGATTGTGGGAATATTATTAGATGGCGTGGCAGTTAAGGAAAGTCATTGAAAATAAAAAGGAGGAATATATAATGCAGGACAAATCAAAGGTTATATTTAACAATGAAATTGATAGAAAGGCATATAGAAAAGCTATTAATTCCAAAAAAAATACGCAAGAAAATATGGTGATGACAGCAATACCGACTATAAGGTGACAATAAAGAAGAACAAATACATAGGTGATATGCTTGGCGTGTATGATGTGAGGGTTGCAGATAAGCCTGCAAGCGTATCTAACGGTAATAAAGAAGAATTTGATACTGATAAAGGTATTATAGTTGGCAATATAAGAATGGGTTTTGGACATTACAGAATATCAATGGCGATTGCTTCAGCAGCTAATGCACTTGGATATGTTCCTTACTGGATGGATCTTAATTCTTACGATAATACAACCTGTACTAAAGTTATAAGGGCGCAGAACGACCTGTATTCGCTTGGTTCAAGGTTATCACAAAAGAGCAGGCTGTTTAACAGACTGGTGTGGGAACCAATGAATTACGAGGGTTTCAGGAAGCTTTCCTATAACGCTTCAGACCAGAAGAATGCAGAGCTTATGGCACCTGTATATAAGAATGTTCCTAAGAATATTCCGGTTATTGCAACTCATGTATGGCCGGCACAGGCGGCAGTACACGCAGGTATGAAAAATGTTGTTAATGCAATACCGGATAACTGGCCAATGGCATTGCATTTGTCAGAAGGAAGTATTCATACAGTCCAGACACATTATGCTTATCAGGGTTACAGGATACTTAATGGAATGTCCGGCATTAAGGTGTTAAATGAAATGCCAGCAGATAGTCTTGTATACACAGGACATTATATCGACCACGAGCTTGTAACTAATATTGAGGCTGACTGCAATGCAAGAATAGCAAGAAAACAGAACGGAAAGCCTATGAGATTTCTGCTTACAATTGGTGGTGCAGGTGCACAGAAAGAGATATTTGCCCATATAATTAAATACCTTATTCCTTATATTAAGAAGAATAAGGCAGTGTTATATGTTAATGTTGGTGATTATAAAAATGTATGGGACGAACTTATAAGAGATATCCCACAGATGAGAGAACTGGCAACTGAGCATTTTGACAACTGGAAAGACACCAAGGCATTTGCCACCAAAGCATTATCAGCCAGTCAGATAAATAATTCTGATGAAGTGACAGGTAACAATAAAGATGGTATTTCTAAGGATATTATACCTGATAATAAAGATGATAATTCCAAGAATATTACAGCAGATAATTCAAGTGAAGATACATCTGATAATATAACAGGCATCCACGGCTTTTATCATAAGAATATATTCGAGGCAGTGTATTGCACTAACCTTTTGATGAGAAGTGCAGATGTGCTTGTTACCAAACCAAGTGAATTAGCATTCTATCCAGTGCCAAAGTTATTTATAAAGCGAGTTGGTGGACACGAACAGTGGGGTGCAGTCCATTCAGCAGAGATAGGTGACGGAACACTTGAGTGCAGGGATATACCTCATACATTACAGATGATAAGGCTGTTTATGGAAGATGATACATACATTACAGATATGTGTGAGAACATAAAGAAGAATAAGCAGATGGGTATATATAATGGTGCATATGAGGCGGTTAAACTGGCAGTGACTATGAAGAAATCGGACATTTGATACGGCACAGTAATCAGCTGTTTAAGAAAATGAGAAGTGATTGAGCATTTAGAATAAATAATATGGGAAACTCAGATGTTCAGAAAATGTGAAGAAATCGGACATATAGAAAGAAAAGAGGTAGCGTATGGGGCTTAATAAGAAAGAAATGGCATCTTATGGCATAGGTGCAGTTGGCAAAGATATGGTTTATATGTTTTGTGCAAGTTATATTCTGTATTATTATCAGGATATACTTGGGGTTAGTGCGATAGCAATGGGAATTATACTTCTTGCGGCACGAGTATTTGACGCATTTAACGATCCTATAATGGGTGTAGTTGTTGCAAAGACAAGAACCAGATGGGGAAAGTTCAGACCCTGGCTGTTTATTGGAACATTGCTTAATGCTGTTGTATTGTTTCTGATGTTCTCTGCACCACCAACACTTGATGGCGGCGGGTTTGTTGCTTATGCTGCAGTAACTTACGTTTTGTGGGGCGTTACTTATACAATGATGGATATTCCTTATTGGTCAATGATACCTGCATTTACAGAGGGCGGCAAGGAAAGAGAGAATATGTCAACAATGGCACGTTCCTGTGCAGGCGTAGGTTCAGCACTTGTTACAATTATTACAATGCAGTGTGTATATATGCTTGGAAAGGGCAATGAATATGCAGGTTTTAAATGGTTTGCACTTATAATATCAATACTGTTCTTTGCTGCAATACTTATTACCTGTCTTAATATTAGGGAAAAATCAACAGTTGATGTTGAAACAGTATCAGTAAAGCAGATGTTCAAGGCACTTTTCCAGAATGATCAGGCTGTTACAGTAGTTATAACAATTGTTCTTATTAATACATCTGTGTACATAACTTCTAATCTTGTCATATATTTCTTTAAATATGATTTTGGCGGTGCAGACTGGTACAACGGCTATACACTATTTAATACATTTGGTGGTGCAATACAGATATTATCAATGATGGTATTGTTCCCGCTTCTTAGAAAGTTTTTGAACACAATAAAGATATTTTATGTAAGCTTTGTTATGGCTATTGCTGGTTATATAGTTTTATTTATTCTTATATTCACATCAATGTCGAGTGTGTTTATTTTGTTTATTCCAGCATTTTTCATATTTGCGGCAAATGGAATGTTATTAGTCTTAACGACTATATTTCTGGCGAATACGGTTGACTATGGCGAATTTAAGAATAAGCGAAGAGATGAGAGCGTTATATTTTCAATGCAGACATTTGTTGTAAAGCTTGCTTCAGGTATAGCCGCATTAGTTGTGTCAATATGCCTTTCAGTATGCAGGTTAAGCAGTAATACAGATGTGGTGACAGATGCTGTGGCTGGTGGTTCGGTAGTAGGACTTAGAATGACAATGACAGTAATTCCGGTAATAGGTCTGCTTATTGCAGTATTTTACTTCCACAGAAAGTACATTTTAACAGAGCAGAAAATGGAAGAGATATCGGAAAGAATTAAGGAGAGCCATTAATGATAACGATTAATAATAATATGTATGTGCTTGATACTGACAATACATCTTATGCGTTTGCCGTGCTTGGAAGCGGGCAGTTGGAGCATTTGTATTATGGAAGAAAGTTACACGCCAATGAGGCTGTGATGACAGAGAAGCATACATTTATTCCGGGTAATACTAATGTATACAATAAAGATTATTCGTCTTATTCGCTGGAAGATGTGTGCCTTGAAATGTCATCATTGGGAAAAGGCGATATAAGAGAGCCTTTTATCGAAGTCACATATCCTAATGGAAGCAGTACAACGGATATGGTGTTTGACAGGGCAGAGATTATACAGGGCAAGGAAGAATACGATACGCTTCCGGGGTCTTATGATGATAATGGAGAGGTTGAACAGCTCGTCATCTATCTTAAGGACAGGAATTATAATCTCACATTGGAGCTTCATTATTATGTATATGAAAAATGTGACATTATAACAAGAAGTGCCAAGCTTGTTAATTCAGGAAATGAGAGCGTAAGGCTTGAAAGATTAATGAGTATGCAGCTTGATTTAAACGAGAGTGATTATGAATTGTCTTTTTTTAATGGTGCGTGGGCAAGGGAGATGAATAGAAGCAGAATACCCATTCGTGCCGGTAAGTATGTAAATGAGTCGGTCACAGGAACATCATCAAACAGAGCTAATCCTTTTTTTATGATAGGAAGAAGTTCAACGACAGAAGATTATGGTGAATGTTATGGATTTAATCTTATATACAGCGGCAATCATTATGAAGCGGCACAGGTTAATTCATATGGTAAATTAAGGCTTGTATCGGGAATTAATCCAGCTACATTTTCTTATATTATTGAAGCAGGAAAATGCTTTGAAGCTCCAGAGGCAGTGCTTACCTATTCATACAAAGGCTATAACAGGATGAGTCATAATATGCACGAGTTTGTAAGAAAGCATATTGTGCGTGGAAGCTGGCGCGACAAGGAAAGACCAGTTCTTATTAATAGCTGGGAAGCGGCATATTTTAATATTAATGAAAGAAAGCTTGTGAAGCTTGCAAAGGCGGCTAAGGATACAGGTGTTGAACTGTTCGTTATGGATGATGGCTGGTTTGGCGAGAGAAATGACGACACAAGTTCATTAGGCGACTGGACACCGAATAGCAGAAAGCTTCCAAATGGAATAGCTGGCATCGCTGATAAGATAAAAGAATCCGGGCTTAAATTTGGAATATGGGTTGAGCCTGAGATGGTGAGTGTGAACAGCAGATTATATGAGGCACACCCTGAATGGGTAATTGAAATACCAGATGTAGAACATTCAGAGGGACGGAATCAGAGAATTCTTGATTTGACCTATGAAGCTGTTCAGGACTATATAATTGAGAAGATGAGTGAGGTGTTCTCATCAGCAGATATATCTTATGTAAAATGGGATATGAACAGAATATTCAGTGATTATTATTCTAAAAATCTGCCACCTGACAGGCAGAAGGAAGTATCGCATAGATATGTGTGCGGCTTGTACAGATGTATGAAAGAGCTTACTAATAGATTTCCTGACATATTATTTGAGGGCTGTGCGGCAGGCGGCAACAGATTTGATCTGGGAATGTTATGCTATTTTCCGCAGATATGGGCAAGTGATAATACAGATGCGCTTTGCAGGGCACAGATTCAGTATAATTACAGCTATGGTTATCCGTTATCGTGTATTTCAGCCCACGTATCGGCAAGCCCTAATCATCAGACATTAAGAAATATGCCGTTAGAGAGCAGATTTGCAGTTGCGGCATTTGGGCTTCTTGGCTATGAATGTAATATGTGTGATATGAATAAAGAGGAATTAAATGCTGTGAAATGTCAGATTGAACTGTACAAGAAGTTAAGAAATGTATTCTTTACTGGTACATTTTACAGGACAGAAAGCTTTGAAGAAGAAAATGCAGGTAATGCCAGTGTATTAAATAATGGTAAAGGCAACAGGGCAGAATGGACAGTAGTATCAACGGATAAGAAGAAAGCTGTCGGATTAATTATGCAAAAACACGTTATACCTAACACACAGTATGCCTGTTACAGGGCTAAAGGTCTTGATGAAGCTAAGAAATACCATTTTTACAACAGAAAGCTTCAATATGATATTAAAGAATTCGGTGAGCTTGTTAATATGGTATCGCCAATACATATTAAGCAGGGTTCTATGTTACAGGATATACTATCGAAGTTTAAGAAAATGGATGGTGAAACAGAAGATTACATAGCTTATGGAGATACACTTATGTATTCGGGTGTCAGGTTAAAGCAGGCATTCAGTGCAACAGGCTACAATGAGAATGTCCGATTTTTTCAAGATTTTGCAGCAAGATTATACTTTATGGAAGAGGTAGAAGATGATAAGCAGTGACATAATTAGTTCGGGCGGTATTGATAATATATTAAAGGATCTATATATTGATGAAAGCCAGCTTGAATACCAGAGGAAAAGATATATTAATGCTCTGAACCGCTTCACACAGTTATATGGTGAAGGAGATGTGTTTATATTCAGTGCACCGGGAAGAAGTGAGATTGGCGGTAACCACACAGACCACCAGAATGGAAAAGTTCTTGCGGCTTCTATTAATCTGGATATTATCGCAGTGGTAAGACCAGTGAATTCCAAGGAGAGTGTGTCAGAGGAAGGCAGTTTATCTGGGCATAGTGGTGTTAATGCCGGAATTATAAGAATTGTGTCGGACGATTATCCAATGCTAGAAGTGTCATTATCAGATACGGATATTAACAAGGAAGAATACTCAACAACTAAGGCACTTGTTAAAGGTGTGACTGCCGGCTTTAAGAAAAAAGGTTTTAAGACAGGAGCATTTGATGCGTTTATAACAAGTGATGTGCCTATGGGAGCAGGGCTTTCATCATCTGCGGCATTTGAAACACTTATAGGAACAATACAGTCACATATTTATAATGCTGGAAAAGTATCAGCAGAAGATATTGCAGTTATCGGACAGATGGCAGAGAATGAGTATTTTGGCAAGCCTTGTGGACTTATGGATCAGATGGCGTGTTCGGTTGGCAATATGGTCTATATTGACTTTAATAATAAGGAAAATCCAGTTGTTAATAAGCTTGATGTGGATATTAAAAAATTCGGCTACAGCCTGTGTATAACTGATACTAAAGGCTCACACAAGGATTTGACAGATGATTATGCAGATATCCGTCAGGAGATGAACGCGGTTGCCGGTTACTTCAGACAGGAGGTTCTTCGTGGCATTACATTAAAGGATATACTTGATAATTTTAAAGAACTACAGGAGAAGTTCGGTGACAGGTGCATACTAAGAGCAGTTCATTTTATAGAGGAAAATGAGAGAGTAGAAAATGAAGTAAATGCTCTTACATCTGGAAATATTGATGAATTCTTAAGGCTGGTATCAAAGTCAGGTGATTCATCTTACAAATATCTTCAAAATATATATTCAACCAAAGATACTGCCAATCAGGGCGTTTCACTTGGACTTATGATGAGTGAAATATTCTTAGGTGATAATAGTGTATACAGTAATGGAGTATGCAGGGTTCATGGAGGTGGATTTGCAGGAACAATACTTGCAATTGTTAAAGATAATGCAGTAGATGAATACAGAAGAAATATGGATAAGATATTCGGTGATGGTGCAAGTATGATATTACAAATCAGACATTGCGGAGGTGTCAGAATAATATGAAAGATATAGACGGTCTTATATTAGAGCTTGTTAATTATGCTTTAATGAATGAACTGATAGAAGAAGATGACAAGATATATGTAACTAACAGACTGCTGGAAGTCTTTGAAAAAATCGGACTTGATACAGACAGTGAGGCAATTAAGGGTGATGTTGAGAGCAAGAAGCATATCACAAGAAGAATAGCCGAAATTCTCTCAGACTGCCTTGAAACAGCCATAAATGACGGACTTATTGAAGATACCCAGCTTAACAAGGATTTATTTGACACTAAGATAATGGGTGTACTTACTCCAATGCCTTCTGTTGTGAGAAAGCATTTTAAGGAGCTTTATAATAATAGTCCTAAGTTTGCTACAGATTATTTCTATGAGCTTAATAAAGCCTGTAATTATATACGCTGTGACAGAATTGAGAAGGACCAGAAATGGAAGTACAATTCAGAATATGGCACTATAGATATAACGATTAATCTGTCAAAGCCGGAGAAAGACCCGAAGGATATAATCAGGCAGGGACAGATGACGGCAAGTGGTTATCCAAAGTGCCTTTTGTGTAAGGAAAATGAAGGTTATGCCGGTACGCTGTCACATCCTGCAAGACAGAATTTGAGGGTTATACCGCTTGAATTAAGCGGCGAGAAATATTATATGCAGTATTCGCCATATGTATATTATAACGAACATTGCATAGTGTTTAATGACAAGCATATACCTATGAAGATTGATAAGAGTACGTTTAAGAAACTTATCGAGTTCACAGAGAAATTTCCTCATTACACATTAGGTTCTAATGCTGACCTGCCGATTGTAGGTGGTTCAATATTAAGCCACGACCATTTTCAGGGTGGTGCATATGAGTTTCCTATGGCAAGGGCAGAGTATGTGTATACATTTGATATGGGGCAGTTCGGTGATGTCAAGGCGGGAATTCTTAACTGGCCTATGTCGGTAATAAGACTCAGCAGTAATAATAAAGAAAGTCTTGTTAATGCCTGCGATTATATATTATACAAATGGAGAGGCTACACTGATGAAGAAGCTTTCATATACTGCAATACAGATGGTGAACAGCATAATACGATAACTCCGATATGTAGAAGAAAAGCTGATAATTACGAGATGGATCTTGTATTAAGGAATAATATTACGACTAAGGAGTGTCCTTGGGGTGTGTACCATCCGTCAGCTAACCTTCACCATATCAAGAAGGAGAATATCGGACTTATTGAAGTTATGGGAATGGCAATACTTCCGGCACGTCTTGATAAGGAAATGGGTATTTTAAAAAATGCACTATTAAATAATGAAGCTATCCGCTTAATAAGCGAGATTGAAAAGCACGCAGAATGGGTTGAAAGCTGGAAAGATAATTATGATATAACCAGGGGCAACGTTGATGAGATAATAAAATCAGAGATTGGCAAAGTATTCGTTCAGGTGCTTGAGTGTGCAGGTGTATACAAGACAGATGAAAAGGGAAGAGAGGCATTTATAAGATTTACTAACAATTTAACATAGTATGATGAGATAACTGCCGCTTTAAATCAATAGCATACTACATTTCGTTAATAATTTAATATAGTATAATGAGAGAGTCAGAAATTTAAAAATATTACACAGTAATTTACACAAATTTAAAAAGATTATGAAGTGGAATTTACAGTATAGTAATATAATCCAGTGATATAAAGAACCAATATTAAAGGTTTATTTATATCACTGGATTTTTTTGTAATAACGGGAGGAAGATATGCCATCAACATATGCACATTATAGAATGGGACAGCAGGTGCGTACAATGCTGGACGGTAATGAGAAAAAGATAGTTGAAAAGTACCCACAATTATATCTTATAGGGTTACACGGTCCGGACATTTTATTTTATTATAAGCCACTAAAGTCCAATGCAATTAACAGTATCGGGTATGAACTGCACAGACATTCAGGAAAGGAATTCTTTGAGAGAGCAAGAAAAGTAATATCAGGAAAGAATAACAGAGAGCCATATCTGGCTTACACTTATGGGGTGCTTAACCATTTTGCACTTGATGTAAGCTGTCATGGTTATATTGAGGATAAGATAAACGAAAGCGGAATATCGCACGCCGAGATAGAAGTTGAGTTTGACAGGGAACTTATGATTATGGATAAGAAGAATCCAATAACACAGTCGCTGGTAAGGCATATTATTCCGTCAGAGGAGAATGCAAAGGTAATAAGTGAATTTTATCCAGGTACAACTATGCAGGACGTGAAAAAGGCACTTGAAGGAATGATTTCCTACAACAATCTGCTTGTTGCACCATCGCACATAAAACGCTGGTTTATATATCTTTTACTTAAGGTATCTGGCAATTATAAGGAAATGCACGGCTTGATTGTGAATTACCATAAGAATAAGGCGTGCAATGACAGCACGGTGAAATTGTTATCGTTATACAGACACGCGAAGAACACGGCATATCAGTCAATTATTAAATTCGACGGATTTTTAAATAATGCTTGTGAGCTGGATAAAGCATTTAATTATAGCTTTGGTTCGGTTCTTATAGAAGGTTGTGATAATAATCAGAAACAGTGTATATCGGATAACATTCAGAATGTGGAAAGCTTTATAAAGAAAGAGGTGCAGTATGAGGGGTAAAAGCAATAACAGATTTAAGCTTACAGCTAATGAAAAAGGCTGGATATTATATGATGTTGGTAATTCGGCATTTATTCTTATGGTATCTACGATATTACCTATATATTTTAATTATCTTGCAGAAAATGCAGGAATATCATCAGTAGATTATCTTGCATACTGGGGATATGCGGCTTCTATTGTGACACTGATTGTAGCAGTGTTAGGACCAGTGCTTGGAACACTCGCAGATACGAAAGGCTTTAAAAAGCCTATATTCTCAGGCTGTGTAATAGCTGGCTGTCTTGCGTGTGTGGCAATGGGCATTACAGGTTCGTGGATATCATTTCTTGTTGTATTCGTAATTGCGAAGGTATGTTTTTCTGCAAGTCTTGTATTTTATGACTCTATGTTATCAGATGTCACGACAGACGAGAGAATGGATATTGTATCGTCAAATGGATACGCTTACGGATATGCAGGAAGCTGTATTCCATTTATTATAAGCCTTATCTTTGTATTAGGATACAATAAAATAGGAATTTCTCTGAGTGCGGCAATGCTCATATCATTTGTAATAGTAGCTTTATGGTGGTTCTTAATGACAGTTCCGCTTATTAAGAATTATAAGCAGATTAATTATGTTGAAAGAAAGCCACACGCAGTAAAGGAAAGCTTTGTAAGAATTAAGGATACACTCTGTGGAGTTGTAAAGCAGAAGAAAATATTCTTGTTCCTTGTAGCATTTTTCTTCTATATTGATGGCGTGTATACAATAATAGATATGGCAACAGCTTATGGTTCAGCACTTGGACTTAATTCAACGGGTCTGCTTCTGGCTCTGCTTGTTACACAGCTTGTAGCATTTCCATTTGCTATTATATTTGGAAGGCTTGCCTCAAAATACAGCACAGGACGTCTTATAACTGCCTGCATAATAGCGTACATAGGAATTACAGTATTTGCAGTATTTATGAAAAGCCAGTGGCAGTTCTGGGTATTAGCTATATTTGTTGGTATGTTTCAGGGCGGCATACAGGCGTTGTCACGTTCTTATTTTGCAAAGATAATACCGGCTGAAAGGTCAGGAGAATATTTCGGACTTATGGATATATGCGGAAAAGGAGCTTCATTTTTGGGAACACTAGTTGTAGGTGCGGCTTCTCAGATATTTGGAAGCATTAATATCGGTGTGTCTATGATAGTGTTATTGTTTACGGCAGGGCTTGTGTTATTTATAATGACAGATAAGCTTGACAGCAAAGAGGCAGATTTGGATACAGAAGAGGGTATGATTGCCAATAACAGCTTTGCAGAAGGTAAGGCAGTTAATAATTAACAGTTAAATATATCAAATAATGCATTACTGTTTACAGTGAGTATGTTAAAAGTTATACTGTGGTTATAGGGTTAAATATTTAATCTGATAGCACAGATACTATTAATAATATGAACTGTAAACAGTTTTTTTAATTAACAACAGATACATTGATTAAATAAAGAGGGAGGAAAGTTATGCAGAGCAGAAAAGAAGCACTGGACTATGGCTTGGCATTTCCTGATACATATGTAGAAACACCTTTTCGCGATACTAACTGGCAGTTAGTGAGGGTTAAATGCAGCAAGAAGGCTTTTTTATGGATATATGAGAAAGACGGATACGTTAATCTGAATGTGAAGGCAGATAAAGAATGGAGAGATTACTGGAGAAGTGCTTTCAAATCGGTAATTCCCGGATGGCACCAGAACAAGGAGAACTGGAACACAATAATTCTCGATGGTTCAGTGCCAGATGATGCTATTAAGACAATGATTAAGGAAAGCTACGAGCTTGTTACTGATAATCCAACAAAAAGGATATATGAAGCGGTAAAGAAAATACCTAAGGGCTGTGTTGCGACCTATGGACAGATAGCGGAGCTTGCTGGTAATAAAGGAATGGCAAGAGCAGTAGGTAATGCACTTCATAGAAATCCTGACCCAGATAATATACCATGTTACAGGGTTGTTAATTCCAAGGGAGAACTGTCGGGTGCATTTGCATTTGGCGGTGCAGGACAACAGGAGGAGCTGCTTAAGGCAGACGGGATTGAAGTAGTTAATGGGAAAGTTGACCTTAAAGTGTATAGTATGAAATTCTAAACAATATGTCAGATTATATGCAGAAGCACAGAAGTAATTATACATTATTGATATAAAAAATAGTGTATAACTGCACAATAATGCACACAATCTAGGTAATATACTATTAACATATGATAAAAGTATGTTATACTGATAAGGCAGTACAATATATGTTTGTTACTGTGGAAAGATTAAATATCCGGTAATTGGAAGAAAGAGCAGATTATGAAAGAATTAAGCGAGAGAACGAAAGATTTTACAGATTCTGTTATAAGAAGAATGACAAGAATAGCCAATAAATATGGTGCAGTGAATTTATCACAGGGCTTTCCAGATTTTAACCCACCTAAGCAGATAACAGACAGACTGTCAGAGGTTGCAAGTGAAGGACCTCATCAGTATGCTTTGACTTGGGGAGCTAAGAATTTCAGAGATGCAATAGCTGCCAAATATGAACATTTTTCAGGAATTAAGGTTGACCCTGAATCAGAGATTGTAGTTACATGTGGAAGTACAGAGGCTATGATGGCGACAATGTTAAGCATTACCAATCCTAAGGATAAGGTAGTAATCTTCTCACCATTTTACGAGAATTATGGTGCAGATACTATTCTTTCAGGAGCAGAACCGATATATGTTCCACTTGTTCCACCAGATTTTACATTTAGCATTGAGCAGTTAGAAAATGCTTTTAAACAGGGAGCGAAAGCACTTATCCTGTGCAATCCGTCAAATCCTTGTGGAAAGGTATTTACATTCGAGGAATTAACTGCAATAGCAGATGTCGTAAAGAAATATGATGCCTATGTTGTGACAGATGAAGTGTATGAGCATATTGTGTACGCACCTAACAAACATATATATATGCAGGCACTTGACGGAATGAGAGAAAGAACTATCGTATGTAATTCATTGTCAAAGACATATTCTATTACAGGCTGGAGACTTGGATATGTAATTGCTAATCCTGAAATAATCGACAGGGTTAAGAAGGTACACGATTTTCTTACAGTAGGTGCGGCCGCACCACTTATGGAAGCCGCAACAGTTGGATTGAAATTCGATGACAAGTATTATGATGAACTTGCGGCACATTATGCACATATGAAAGAGGTATTTGTCGGCGGTTTAGAAAAGCTTGGTTTAAAATATACAGACCCACAGGGTGCTTATTATGTGCTTGTTGATGTGAGTGAATTTGGAGTAAAAGATGATGTGAAGTTCTGTGAATGGCTGGCACAGTATGTAGGGGTTGCGGCAGTACCGGGTTCAAGCTTCTTTAGGGAAGATGTAAATAATCTTATAAGATTTCATTTTGCCAAGCAGGACGATACACTTAATGAAGCGATTAATCGTCTTGCTGGCTTAAGAAAGGCTGTAGCTGAAGCTGGAGATGTTGAGTGGAGATAATCAATCGTGAGGGATATCGTGAAAACGTCCATCTAGTTCTTCGGTTTTAACTATATTTATAAAGGCGTGAGGATCAGCACTTCGTATAAGCGGTATAAGCTGTCTTGTTGCCTCTGAATGAATTATAGAGTAAAGAAGTGTCTTTTCCCTGCCTTCATAACAGCCAACTCCCTTGAATAGAGTAGCATCGTGATGAGTAGTTTCTTTAATAATCTGGTATATTTCATCAGACTTGTCTGAGATAATAAAAAGAGTTTCCTTCTTGTAACGCTTATATAACCACTGGATAACCTGAGTACTACAGAACTGGTATATGATTGAGTAAAGAGCGATTGACCAGCCAAACATAGCACCGGCAATAGCAAGCATTACAACATTTCCAAGCAGAATATAGTTCCAGGCATCTATTCCTTTTTCGTGTGATAAGAATATGCTTATAAAATCTGTACCACCGGTTGTTGCACCAGCGTTAAGGCATAAGCTTATTGCAAATCCATTGATAATTCCACCAAACACGCTTATCAAAAGCACGTCATTAGTGAATACATAAGGTGGAAGAATATCCACAAATATACTTGATAAAAATATAACTATAATTGAGTAAATGGTAAATTTCTTTCCGATGTATTTGAATGCAATATAAGTAGGAAAAAGATTAAGTGCAATATTAAATATACTGAAAGGTATAGTTATATGTAAGAACTTAATGATTATTTCCTGTAAAAGCAGGGAAAGTCCTGAAAATCCTCCAGGGAAAAGTCCTGCGGTCTTAGCAAAACAGCGCAAATTCCACGCATATAATATTGATGCAAATGTAATAATAAAAAGCCTGAACACCTGATAGAACTTAGGGTGTTTAGCTTCGAATGACTGAAACATAGAACCTCCTTATAAATAATTAGTATTATGAAAAACAGGCTATATAATAGCACATTATAATTAAAGCTTCCATAGTAATTATTAATCTTTTAGCGCATTTTATTGAATTATATAAATAATAGAGTTATCATAATTATATTAATCAAAATAATTGTAATGGTTAAAATAATTTAATTGATTAATATAGTTAAAATAATTGTATTGATTAAAGTAATTATATTAATCAGATAGTAAGTAAAGATACAGACGAGGCAGGTAAAAGATATTGAAGATAAGAGATATTATAGACAGGGAACAGGAAACATTATCAATGGAGGTATTCCCACCAAAGAAAGACACGGATTTTGAGATGGTTAAGGAGGCAGCTTTACATATAGCCTCATTGAAACCAAGCTTTATGAGCGTTACATATGGAGCGGGAGGAAGCACTAAGGGCAATACAATTAAACTTGCAAGTGAAATCCAGAAGCAGTATCAAGTCCCAGCAATGGCACATCTTACTTGTGTATGTGCAACTAAAGAAAGCATTAATACAGCTTTAACAGAGATGAAGCAGGCTGGAATTGAAAATATTCTTGCACTCCGCGGAGATATTCCTAAAGATTATGACGGAGAAGTATTTACAGAATTTCAACACGCTTCACAGCTTGTAGAACTGATTAAAAAGACAGGTGATTTCTGTGTTGGTGGTGCGTGTTATCCAGAAGTACACCCAGATTCCAAGAATAAGTTTGATGATATTAATGGTCTTAAGGAAAAGGTTAAGGCAGGCTGTGAATTTCTTACAACACAGATGTTCTTTGATAATAACATTTTCTTTAACTTTATGTACAGGGTAAGGGAAGCTGGCATACATATTCCAATAATACCGGGAATTATGCCTATTACCAAGAGAGCACAGGTTAAGAATGCTGTTAAATTATCAGGCTGCAATGTGCCGGAAAGATTTAAGAATATTATTGATAAATATGGTGATACAGAAAATGCTATGAAACAGGCGGGGGTTATATATGCCTCAGACCAGATTATAGACCTGCTGGCTAATGGTGTTAAGAATATTCATATATATTCAATGAATAAGCCTGAGATTGCAAAAGGAATTCAGGATAATCTTAAAGGAATAATTCTGTAATATGAATTCACAAGTTGTTGAAAAAGTATCATTAGTCAGGGAAGATGAGAATATAAGTTATATTACGCCGACAAGAAATCCGTTGTCGTGTACAGTTGTAATTGTAGAAACCGGACATAATATATGGCTTTATGATACAGGAAGCCATTCTGATATACCGGCAATGATTAATTCTTATAATCAGGCTGGAAAAAATATTAATATAGTTCTGTCACATTTTCACCCAGACCATATAAAAAATGTGTCTGATATACATTTTATGAATATGTATCAGGGAAAGAATACATTAAGATATACAGGAACGGGTGAGATTGTTACAGATGATTTGTATATAGATGATGATATAATGCTTCATATATTTCCAATAGCTTCAAGCCACGCAAAGGGCTGTCTTGCGTTGGAGGTTAAAGACATATGTTATGTTGGTGATGCACTTTATCCGGCAACAGGTCCGCAATTCAGAAGATATAACGCTGGACTTCTGCTTGAACAGTTAAGGCAGATAGAAAGCTGTAATGTTAAGTATATTTCACTCAGTCATAGAACACATTTTAAATATTCCAAAAGAGCGGTTGTAAGATGGTTGAAAGCAATATATAAGCTTCGTGGAGCGAATGAGGCTTATATATATCTGTAAAAAGTTGTCAGATAATGTTTACAAATAGATAATATAATTGTACAATATTATACATAACGAGCATATATATGCAAAAGGATATGTGCAAATTGTATATATAGTAGAATATTCGTGAACAGAATGGAGGATTATTATGGGACGTTTAGACGGTAAAGTTGCAGTTATTACAGGTGGTAACTCTGGTGTTGGAGCAGCTACAGCGAAGTTATTTGCAAAAGAGGGAGCTACAGTTGTTATCACAGCAAGAAGAGAGGCGGCATTAAAGGAAGTTGCTGATGAGATTACAGCGGCAGGTGGTGAAGTATATGCTGTATCAACAGATATATCAAAGCCTGAAGACCCAGAGGCACTTATGCAGAAGGTAATGGATAAGTATGGAAAGATAGATATACTTGTTAATAATGCAGGTATTCTTGAGCAGGGACTTAAGCCAATCGACAGATTTCTTGATGAAGATATGGATAGAATTATTGAAACTAATGAAAAAGGAACTATGCGTTGTATGAAAGCTGCTTCTAAGAGAATGAAGAGCGGTGCATCAATTGTAAATGTAGCTTCTGTAGCAGGTGAGAAGGGCTGTGGAGGAGCTGCATATGTAGCTTCTAAGGCGGCAGTTATAGGACTTACCAAGCATACAGCATTAAGATTTCAGAAAGACGGAATTCGTTGTAATGCCATATGTCCAGGCAATATAATTACACCTATGACTATGGGAACAGACCCAGCGGCACTTGACCCGGATATGATAGGTGCTATGATGAACCATAGTGATATTAAAGCACCATCTTGTACAGCAGAGGATGTTGCTAATGTTATTATATTCTTTGCAAGCGATGAAGCCAAAGCAATAACAGGCCAGATTATAGTAACAGATTATGGTGCAATGCTTTAATTATTAAGAACAGGATTTTTAAGCCTGATAAGAGAAATTAATTAAAATAATATTTTATATGCATAATAAGAGATATTGATTAGCGTATCAATATCTCTTTTTTAATGAAATATTATAAAATATTCCAACTGGATAATTTGGTTTTGACATATTATCCGTCATAATTTATGCTATAATGTGCGTAAGCAATGAGCCGTGCAGGATAAAAGAATAAAAAAAGAACTGTGCTTGCACAAAGTACTTTTTTATTCTTTTATCCTATAGGGCGAACGCCCGACAGTGTAAGAAAGCATAGATTTCTTACACTTGCACGGTGGAGTATATAATTTATAATATTATATGCTTAAAAAATAAGAAATTAAGAAATATTAGAAACAGGAGTCTCACAGAATGAGTAAAATAAAATTAGGCTGTCACGTTGGAATGGCAGGAAAAGAAATGTTCTTAGCATCAGCTAAGGAAGCCGCTTCATATGGAGCTAATGTATTTATGTTATACACAGGTGCACCACAGAACACCAGACGTAAAGATATATCAGAGCTTAACATAGAAGCTGGCTGGGAATATGCAAGACAGCACGGAATTGAGGAAATCGTGGTACACGCTCCTTATATAATTAATCTTGCGAATACTGTTAAGCCAGAGACATATGAGCTCGCAGTTGAATTCCTTGAAAAAGAGATAATCCGTACAGCGGCAATGAGAAGCCGCATTATGGTGCTTCATCCGGGAAGTCACGTTAATGCAGGGGTGGAAGCAGGAATTGCACAGGTTATAAAAGGTCTTAATACAGTGCTTAACCAGAATGATGACGACGTTTATATTGCCCTTGAAACTATGGCAGGAAAAGGCAGCGAAGTTGGGCGTACATTTGAAGAACTAAAAGCAATATATGATGGTGTTGATAAGAAAGACAGATTAAGAGTATGCTTTGATACTTGTCACGTTAATGATGCAGGATATGATATTGTCAATCATTATGATGAAGTATTTGAAGAATTTGATAAGGTAATCGGTCTTGACCAGATAGCGGTATTTCATATTAATGACAGTATGAATCCATTGGGAGCACACAAGGACAGACATGCCAATATTGATAAAGGAAGTATCGGGTATGAAACACTTCACAGACTTGTACACGATGAAAGATTTATTGATGTGCCAAAGATATTAGAGACACCTTGGCTTGCCGAGGAAGGTTCAGACAAGAAGACAAAGCCACCATATAAAGAAGAAATAGAGTGGCTTCTTAAATAGTACCTCTTATAATAATTGTAGGGATAATGCAGAAAATAGTATTTGAAATAATAATATAGAAATGAGGCACAGTATGTTTATACAGGATGATAATACATATAATAACCTGAGAGAAAAGTCATTCTTGCAGTGGCTTGAAGATTGCAGTAAGCACGAGGATATAGCTGTAAGAGGTGGCGTTAAGCTTGCTTATGAGTATGTAGAGATGCTTAACAATGAGATTAAAAGGCTCAAGGAACAGAATGAGTTAAAGAATGAATATTTAAAGAAAATATCAGGAAAGAAATAAAGAATTATGATAGCAATTGTAACAATTGATGATAATAACGGAATGATGTTTAATAAACGCAGACAGAGCAAGGATATCAGGCTTATTGAGAGGATTCTTGATATTGCAGGAACTAATAGAATATGGGTGTCTGAGTACAGCAGTCAGTTATTTGATACTTCTAAAGATAATATTATCGTAGATAATTCATATACAGAGGCACAGGCACAAGATTACTGTTTTGTGGAAAATGTTGATATAAATGAGTTACAGGATAACATAAGTAAGATTTATGTGTATAAGTGGAATAGAAAATATCCGTCAGACGTTACATTTCCGGTAGCAATGCTTGATAATTACCAATTGGAAAATGTATCGGAATTTGAGGGTAATTCCCACGATAAAATAACAGAAGAAATATATATAAGGAGTAAGGTGTAATTATTGTGAAGTTATGTTAAATAGAATATTGTCAAGTAAAGAAAAAATTAATACGTCAAATAAGCGTCTATGTAAGGTACTGTCTGCATTAATTCTTGTCTTATCATTAGTATTAAGCTTAGCAGGCTGTTCAGGTGCTGATATTGCAGAAAGCATTAACCCGTCACAGAATGAGAGTACAACTGTACAGACTGATAAGGCAGGTGGCAGTAATTCCTCCAATAAGAATAATTCCGCAGATAAGAATGATACATTAGCGGCGG